>Ga0075121_1001563_pt1 | contig 14032 bp, 12 predicted proteins | sample AntAceMetag02UKG_FD_69793 | JGI IMG/M metagenome (GOLD analysis project Ga0075121, IMG submission 69793) | Saline lake microbial communities from Ace Lake, Antarctica - Antarctic Ace Lake Metagenome 02UKG | ecosystem: Environmental > Aquatic > Non-marine Saline and Alkaline > Saline | place... | reverse complement strand
GACTGAGCAAGCTCAATGACCTGATCAATTGCGCTATCAAGAGAGTCCTTATCCATTTTATTGATCTTCAGATCACCTTTCTGATCATTGATAATAGCTTTGAACAGAATGCTTGTATCAAAGGTTGTTCTTAGGAGCGTCATCTCTCCGGCATCCACATTGAGTTCATGTTTTTTGTTAAACTTCAGATAACATTGGGCTTTTTTAGCACCTTTTTGCAACATTCTTTCAATACAATATTTAACGAGTTCTCTATCAGTTTTCATTATTTACCTCCAATATTCACTTTACATTTCACAGCAGGACCACCCATACCAACAGGAATGAGTTGTTTCTTTCCGCACATCCCACCGCATGACCATGACATATCATCAGAGATCATACTGATTGTTTTCAACATTTCGAAGGCAACACCTGAGATTGTAGTATCTTTGATCCCCTTGCCTAGCTTTCCGTTTTTGATCTCATAACCTTTCACAATACCGAACATGAATTCACTTGTGGAATCCGCCTGCCCGTTTGATGCCTGCATAAGATAATAACCGTCATCAATGGAAGCGATCATGTCTGATAGCTTGTCTTTTCCCGGCACTATTGCAGTATTTCTCATACGGATTATCGGTTCATCAGAATAGGTGTAGGCACGTGCATTACCAGTTGGTTTAACACCGAAATGCTGAGCGCTCTCTTTGTTGTGCATGAAGGTTTTCAGGATACCGTTCTCAATTAGAACTGCATCTTCTGCTTTGGTGCCTTCATCATCGACAAATACAGGTATCGGGCACAGCTTGCCCATCGCAGTATGAGCATAATCGATCATAGTAATGTTTGGGTTAGCAACCTCTTTATTGAGATAATTTGCTGCAATCGAGCCGCCTTGCACAATATCTGCTTCAACTGTATGTCCTATTGCTTCATGAGAGAGAATACCTGCAAGATCAGTGCCAAAAATACAATCTGCCAATCCTGCTTTTGCATACACACCTTCGGATTTTTTCTTTAGATGTTCATATTGTGTATCAATCTTTTCATAGAAGTCTTCCGGTTTAATGAAAAGATCTTCAAATTGTCCAAATCCGCCAAAGACCTCATAGAGCTCAAAAGGTTGGCCGTCCTTTGTTAAACTTAATGAAGTATAAATGATAGATCTCGGAACCATCGAATATGCATGGGAACCTTCTGAAGTGAGGAGTGCTTTTTCCATCTCAAGACAGCGGTACACTGTTGTACGTGCAGTAAGATCATTATATGTTCTTCCAATATACGCATTGATCTCTTTCAGGAAATCGATCATCTCTTTCTGTGTTTTCCTTTTCTTATCAGTCATAAAATCTTTTTCTGCAGTGCCGATTGAGACAGGAAGAGGTGGCTTGTCCCTGCGTTCCCTATCATTGAGATACAAGGCATTTTCTGTGGCAGCTTTGATGACAGTTTGTACTGTTTCATCAGAGATAGTGGGATTGGATGAAAATCCCCACACCCCTTTTTTATACACTCGTGCAGACACTCCGCTTTCCGAGCTTCTGTTATTGCCCATTATATCGCCGTTGACTACTGCTATGGCACAATTCCGATTTTCCTGAATGCGTAATTCAGTATATTCGGAAAACATTTTTTTATATTTTGATATATCTTTTTCAATCATGAATACTCCTTAAATTCTAAATAATATCTTTTCGCTTTTGAACATCTTGATCATGAAAAAGATGAGCAATCCTGAAAAGATCAGACTGGTGGCTGCTGCTATAATAACATTTCCCCAGGAAGACGATTTGATGAATACTGATTTGAGCCCGACTACCGTATTAATGATCGGGGCATAATGCATCCATGTAGGAACAGTTTCTCCCATCGAGCTTGTACCGATACTCAATATCAAAACGACCATATAGAGCGGCATGACCAGACCAGCGGCTTCTTTTGAATTGCGTGCATACGTTGCACAGATAAGCACTAAGGACACGAGTAGTATCGCTACTGGAATGAGCAAAATTGCAAGTTGAAGAATTTGATTCGCTCCTAATATGAAATCGGACATTTCTGCTGAGGAGCGGAACAGATCTTTCAGGAAAAATCTTCCTGCGATCATCAAACCGGCTACAGAACTTATCGCGCTAGCAAAAGATGCGCACACGACCGCCAGGAGTTTTCCGAGTATTATAGAAGCCCTGTCCACCTGATTGACAAGCAAGATAGCCAGGGTTCCACGTTCTTTCTCGCCGGAAACTGTATCGATACCGACCTGCATAGAACTCACAAAAAGATACAATATGATTATAAATGGTAGAAGTACACCGAACGCTTTGCCGACCTCGCTCCCCTTTTTTGCGAGATTCACTAACTCCGGGCTTATCGTTCGGTTCGCAGTGACAGGTGTAAGAATGTCTGTGGGTATATCAAGCGACTCCAATCTAAAAACTATCAAGGTGTCCGCAAGAGAATTGATCGCATCATAAGTTCTTCTGTAAAAATAACTCGAATAATCTGATGAACCATTATAATAAACATGTATATCAAAGGGCATTATCGCATCGAATGCAAAATCAATATTTTCGGGAAAAGTAATCAATAACTGAGCTTCTTTTTCAGTTATAAGTTCCTTTGCAGTTGGTATATATGCTTCGGGTATTTCATTGAGTGTGACATTCATTTGACTATTAATTATAGAAACAAATTCTTCATAGATCGGTGACTCTTTCTGCATTTCAGGAGCAATAAAAATAGTCCCGTGATAGGAACGTATATCAGCGGATCTGGATTGACTGATCTTTCCCATCACCGTGTACATGACTGGAAGCATAACCAGTGGAAGTACAACCATAAAAAAGACAGTCCGCTTATCAGTAAAGAGCCGTTTCAACTCTTTTTTCATTATGATATAGGCATCACTAAACATCTTGCACCTCCAGATATCTGAAAAATACATCTTCAAGGTTGTTCGTACTATTCCTTTTTACGATCTCATCGAGTGATCCCAGTTCTTTTATCAGCCCCTCTATCAAAATACCGATCTTATCGCAGATCTGCTCTGCAACGCCCATAATATGCGTGGAAATAAGTACAGTTTTCCCCTCGTTCGCATATTTTTTAAGGAAATCGGTTACATTCTTTGCGGTCACGACATCCAAGCCGTTCGTGGGCTCATCAAAGATTATGACATCCGGATTGTGAATGAGACTGATCGCAATTGAAGTTTTCTGTTTCATGCCGGTGGAAAGTTTGTCGATCTTCTTGTGTCTGAATTCTTCCATATGAAGTTCTTTGATGAGTACTTCTTTTCGCTCTGCGATATCTTCGGGAGTCATCTTGTTCAAACGCCCAAAGTAGTCCATCATGTAATCCGGAGAGAAAAAGCCATCCAACTTCATATCACTGGTAAGAAAGCCAATAATGGAGCGCACTTTCCTGTCATCTTTCAGTGAATCATAGCCATTGACTAGAATATTGCCCGACGTTGGTTTGATCAATGTTGAAATACAGCGAAGAGTGGTCGTTTTTCCTGCACCATTAGGACCGAGTAGACCAAAAATCTCTCCCGGTTTACACATAAAGCTGATGCCTTTAAGTGCTTCTTTGTAGGATACCGATCCCTTCTTCTTGTTTTCAAAGACCTTTTTCAGGTCGCGAATTTCTATCATCAGACCTCCTGATTATTTTCTCGTAAGAGAATTTGAAATTATCTGTAAACGAATTTGTCTTCTCATTTTGCGTCAAGGAATATAATACGAATCACGAGTCGATCACATTGAGAACGACATAGGGTGATAGTAAGGTAAGTAATCTTGTAATATAAATAAAAAACAAATAAATTGACTGAAATTTTTTGAATTCCCTATAGTTTTTGGGGATTATCAGAAAATAAAGCTAGGAGCTACAATGAAAAAACGAAAGAAATCCACTCAATTTATACAATCAATTTGTGTTTTGATTAGTATTATATTCTTGAGTACCACCTTATTTGCTGAAGATGCAGAATACCAGTACAAAGAAACCGAGCAGCTGGTAGAGCTTGTGAATGACGCTGCTGCATTGATAGAAGAAAAAGGTGAAGATGCCTTTGATGAATTAGCAGTTCAGGGTTCAAAATGGCGTCATGATGATAAGTATATTTTTGTTATCGCCCCTGAAGGAATGGTTTATGCTCACGCCAGTGCTGCTTTAGTCGGCACCAACGTAATGGAGCTGACCGATGTAAATGGAAAACCCTTCATTAAATGGTTTATAATTGAAGTTTCGAACGAGGATAGCACCGGCTGGTCGCATTATTTATGGAATATTCCCGGGCAGGATGAACCCACTTGGAAATCAACTTACGTGCAATCTGCAATTGCTCCATCCGGGGAAAAATATATCGTTGGCTGCGGTCTCTACAACATGAAAATGGAAAGAGCTTTTGTGGTGGACCAAGTTAATGAAGCTGCTGATATGATCGATGCAGAAGGAATTGCAGCTTTTGATGAATTAAGAGATCCTACGTCTGAATTTATTTTCAATAACAATTATGTTTTTGTCCTCGATTATGAAGGAACACTGCTTGTACATCCGGAAATTGAAGGCACAAATCTCTTTGATGCTCAGGATGTGAATGGCAAATATTTTATACGGGAAATGCTTGAAGTCGGTAGAGAGGACGGCTCGGGTTGGATAGATTATTGGTGGAACAAGCCCGGCGAGGAGGAACCTTCTGCAAAATCATCATATATAAGACAAATCGAAGTTGATGGAGATGTGCTTATAGTAGGAGTTGGAGTGTATTTAGAATAAGGGGATATTGTATAATAAAAAAAAGGGCTGAATTATTCAGCCCAATATTTTATTTATATATGTTTTTTATCTCATCAAAATCAGCTTCTTCGATTCTACCATTTTTCCATTCACAATCAGGTTGTAGAAATACACTCCGGGAGCGAGAGTTTTTCCATTGCTGTCTTTGCCGTTCCAGTATAGTTGTGATGTTTCATCCGGTTGAGTCATTACGGAGGGAAGTGTTCGCACTAATGTTCCTTGTATATTATAGATTGAAACTGAAACCATACTTGATTTATCCAGTGTGAACTGAAAATGTGTACTGCCGTTTATTGGATTCGGTGCATTCTTGAAATCATATATAATTGGCGGTTCGATGTTGGGGGGATTTATAGAAGGATCGGGAATGGTAATTTGAGCTGCTCTATTATAAACCTGTGATATGCCACTGTAATCTATGCTTTCAAGCCAGTAATAATATGTCTGATCTATTATGAGATTTTCATGATCCGAATAATTATAATAACTCGGTTCAGTAGTTGTACCATTTCCTGAAATAAATTCTTCTGTGAGCAGTTCTGATGACGAAAAATTCTCTTCACTATTCCTGTATATATTCCAGCCCATATTGTCTGTTTCGGATTGAGTTTCCCAGTATAAAGTTGGTGTATTTTCTATGAATTGAGCAGTGAAGGTGGAGAGTTCGACTGGAAGAGTGGCATCATCACCGGCATTCAATTTTCCATAGACAGATGAACCACTGAGAGTCCCATCGGAGATACTCAGATTACCCGCTACATCTATAGTGCCGTGTATAGTATCATCTCCCGATGCGGTAGCTGACACATCAGCAGTTATCCAATAATAACGTGTGCCTGAAGGAATGGCATCACTCAATCCAGAAAACGTTATATCACTTCCCGAACCTGCATAGGCTACATTACTGCTTATAGAAGATGCTGTCTCAAAATCATCCGTTTCACTCGCATAGAGGCTGAATGGATTCGTCCCAAAACCACTCGATGAATAGGAACCACCTAACGTCACAGTTACTGAATTCAACGTGGCACCTGTAGCATCACCGACAAGACTGAATTGACCCAAAAGCCAGTTATCCTCCAGCGGCACAGCATCTGTCTGAATAAAATTCAAACCTGCATTCGCCCCATTAATGAAAGTAATTGCCCGCGTGGTTGGTCGCGTGATCTTTATGTAATCCCAAATCGCGAGGAATTCGTCTGCGTCACTGGTGCAATGAAAAACAGTGTTGTAATTGCCATCTGAAGGGACGGTGAAAGTGTTAAAACGGTCAGCACAGGTTTCATTTGTAAGGTTATCCGCCTGCCATATTACAGCCGTAGCAGTGCCCGGCGTAAAGTTCGCCCCGTTGCCCTGACAAATATACGTTCCCATGTTCTCGGGAAAAGAGGAGTTGCCAACTCTTTGTTGGAATGAACAGGTATAGGTTATGCCTGCTTGTAGGGATATGAGGTCTGAGATAATCCAGCCGTTTACCGGTTCCCCGTTATCCCAGTGCGAGACGGCCTGATCCCCCTGGCAAATGAAGGGAGCAAGCTGGGTGGCCCAGTATCCTCCTTCTGGCGTGTACTGATTCCAGTCACCCGTGTTCCAAGGGGAGTCGAAAGTTTCCTCGTAAACGGTTACAGTCTGCCCGAAAAGGGTTGTGGGACTCCCTAAAAGCGCAACAACGATGATTAAGGAAAATACCGCCTGCCACATCATTTTCTGATTAATTAATTTTTTCATACAAATTCCTTTCTAAATTATTGAAGAATTTTATGTGAGCTATTCCTTGTCTTAGCATTTAGTAACTAAAAAAAAACAATAAATTTGTACTCATGGTTAATAACATTGTTTACACTCACTTAAAATTATAATTTTTTTGTTCATTTTTTTCCTTTTTATTACATTGTATCCATCCTGATCTGTTGAAAAATGGCTGGATGGTTTTTATTGGATTCTGTCAAATTGAGTAAAATTGCTTCAGGAAAAAGCAAATCAGAAACGGATATCTCGTGTGAAGACCTCATGGGATCACGAAGCTGCTTTGATAAACTCCTCGACTTTTCTCATAATCATATCTTTGATCTCTGCAAGACGCTGTTCAGTTGTGCTTTCAAATCTGAGGACTAGCACCGGTTGTGTATTCGATGCACGCACGAGTGCCCATCCGTCCTCAAAAGTGATACGCATTCCGTCAATATCATTTATATCGCATTTCTTTTTGTCAAAGTAGTGTTTCACATTTTCGACTATTTCAAATTTCTTTTCATCGGGGCAGTCTATCCTTATTTCCGGAGTGTTATATACAGGAGGAACATCGGAGAGAAGTTCGCTGAGATGCTTGTCTGTTTGGGAAAGTATTTCCAGCAATCTCCCGCCTGCATAGATAGCGTCATCATAGCCAAAATATTTATCAGCAAAGAACATATGTCCACTCATCTCTCCACCGAGAAGCGCTTCTTCTTCCCGCATTTTTTCCTTTATAAGCGAGTGCCCGGTTTTCCACATGATAGGATTTCCACCGTGCTTTCGAATATCATCATACAAATTCTTCGAAGATTTCACTTCAGAAATGATCGTAGCACCAGGGTGTTCTTTCAGGAGTGCACGCGAAAATATCATAAGAAGCTGATCGCCCCAGACAATATTTCCATTCTCGTCAACTGCGCCAATGCGGTCGGAATCACCGTCAAAACCGATTCCCACATCTGCTTTTTCATCCACAACTTTTCTGATGAGAGTTTCTATATTCTCTTTTACGGTCGGGTCAGGATGATGATTTGGGAAGGTGCCGTCCATCTCTTCGAAAAGAGAAATAACCTTGCACCCCAATCTTCGATAAATATCTGGTGCAACCGGACCCGCAGTGCCGTTGCCTGAGTCCACAATTACTTTGAGAGGTTTATCAATAAGAAGATGTTCCACCACATAATCTTGATAATCCTGGATGATCGAGTCATATTTCTCGTATGATCCTTCACCGGAAATGTATACACCCTCATCTATGATCTCTCTTATTTTTTGAATTTCCTGACCATAAATAGAGAAGATTCCGACACAGAGTTTAAAACCATTGAAATCAGGAGGATTATGACTTCCCGTCACCATTAATCCGCCGTCTGTTTTCAGTTTTTCAATCGCATAATACAGAACTGGAGTGGGCACAGTACCTACATCGATCACTTTGCAGCCTGATTCTTGAAGAGCATCGCTGAGTATTGTTCGAAATTTATTTGAACTGAGACGGCAATCTCCGCCGAGAGCAACTGTTTTCAAATTCAATCTACGTAAATAGGTGCCAAAACTGAGCCCGATATTCTCAACAGCATGATCTGTAAGATCCTTATCAACAATGCCACGTATATCATATTCTCTGAATATTTGCGGATTAATCATCTATCCTCCAACGCAAAACATTTCTTTATATCGTCTATATATGATGGAGGTGAATTATTCTTGTCAAAGTATTTGTCATTTTGGATGATTTCTAAGTTTTTTTTTGAGATTAAATAAATTTCATTGACTAAACTTTTTCGCTTTAAGTGAATCGTATGTAAATAAATCTATGGAGAATTGAGGATGCTTAGTTTTGCAGAAGAAATAATTTTACTTTCTCTCGATGATAAGAAGGGTAATTTTCTGCCGATGTCGCTTATGTCTTTTGAGAGCGCACTTGCAGGAGCAATTTTGATGGAACTGGCTTTAAACAATAAGATCGATACAGATCTTGAACATCTTATCCTTATTGATGATTCTGAAACAGGTGACCCGATCTATGACGAAATTATTAATATGATCAAGCAGTATCCCGATAGCAAAAATGCTTTGTACTGGGTAAAAGAGATAAGAAATAAATACACTAATCTCAGAGAAGTATTAACACAACGTCTTGTTGAAAATGGGATTCTCGAAGAAAAGAAGAAAAAGGTACTCGGACTCTTCCCTCAAAAGCGGTATCCTGTTCTCAATAATACAGAAGAAATAACAGTAAAAAATCGAATTCGGCAAATCGTTCTCAGTGATGAAATACCAGAACCCCGTGATATTGTGATTATATCTCTTACAAAATCATGCGGACTTGTAGACCAGATATTCTCCTCCCAGGAAATAAAAAAAGCATCAGAACGAATCTATCAGATATCCAAAATGGATCTTATCGGGCAATCGGTATCGAAAGCCATAAATGAGCTGCAGGCAATGATCAATTCTGCGATCAGCTTCGGGGTGATCAGGGCTTAATTGCGGGATTGCTGAGATTTATAAATTACCACAGGGTACACCTGTCTTCATTTCATTACGCCATGGTAAACTGAGAACATAGAGAAAGAAAAATTCATTTTATCAATAGCAAGAAGCAATCTTACAGATTTCTAACCATCCGTTTTCTTCTCCAATTCCTCCTTGCCTTTTTCGATAAGATCCTCACCTGCTTCTTTTCCCTTTTCCAGGAGATCCTTACTCACATCTTTACCTTTTTCAAGCAATTCTTTACCCTGCTCGATCAAACCTTCCTTTCTTGGGAGAATTCCTTTGTTAGACAGGTATAAATATCCAACAATCAGTAGTCCGATAACAACAAGCACAATGAAGAGTTTGAACAGTTTTTTTGCACTCGTAAGAATCAAAAACACTACAAGAACTATGAGTACCACCCAGAAGATCGGATGTGCATTCAAATAATTGAGTAAATTTTCCATAATTAATTACTCCTTACATAATTTTAATTACTGACAGTACATAAGAACACGTATATACTAATCATGAGACCTTAACTTTTTTCCAGTCTTCTCTATCTAATCTATAGATATACAATTCAACTGGTTTTGTATATGAGCGCATATGTTCAGGAAACTCATACGTCCCTTCTTTGATGCGTTTTGCGCCGACTTTTTCCTGCATTTTTTGTGAAGCAATATTCGATCTTTTCGGTGATGCTTGGATTGCGCTGCATGATGTATGAGTAAAAAGATAATCAACCAAACCTTGCTTTATTTCTACACCGAAACCTTTACCCCAATACTCGGGCAGTAATTTCACATCTGTATGTGCAATGCCTTCTTCGTTTGCTGAACCAAGCTTGCATTCCCCTACCGGTTTGTTGTTATCCTTTTCTATCACTATCAAAGTGCGGTCAAATTCAGAAAGATATGTCCGTGCAAGTTGAGTAATGATATCTTCCCTGCGTTTCATCAAACCTTTAGGAAACCCAACATTCTCCATCACGCGAGGATCATTCCAAAGCAGGAAATAGAGATCTACGTCCTCATCTTTTGTCATTGGAATTCGTACGATCAAACGAGCTGTTTCAAAAACCATTATTCCCCACAGATATTGAGGTCGCCCCATTCGGTTTTTTTGATCGTTCCAATGATGACGAGTTTATTTTCAAAAGTCCATGCAACGATCTGGAAGCCATCTCCACTCGGCCAGCACCATTCGTCAAAAGGTAAGTGATCATCCACAGAAGGTGGACCATACATTTCATCCGCATAAGATTTTACGTCATAATCTGGCTTGAAAATAAAGATCATTTCATATAAAGGTTGAGAAGCAATATTCGCATCAAAATAATACACTATCGATTCAAGCCCTTCATCATTGATGATCTCTTCATACTGGTGACGAAATGTAATTCCCTTTTCAACGATCATTTTATCCATATCTTTGATCTCTTCAAATTTTTCGAGCGGCATTCCAAGATACAGATTTTTCACATACTCGGGGAGAAATTGAGTCTGCAAGCGTTCTTTCGGAACAGTCTTAAACACACTACAGCTTACTATCAACAGAGGAATTATAATAAGAAATAATATTTTTTTCATCAAATCTCCTTTATTAGATAATACTATTTTATACGTTTCTTAATTTCAAATTTTGCCAATCTGTCGCACTCCTCATTTTCAGGATGACCTTCGTGCCCTTTGAGCCATTGCCAATATATTGTGTGTTTTTGAGCAAATCTATCGAGCTGCTGCCACAATTCAAGATTCTTGATAAGTTTTTTCTGCGAGTTCTTCCAGTTCTTTTCTTTCCAGTTCTGAATCCATTCAGTCATGCCTTTTACGAGGTACGTCGAATCCGAATACACCACGACTGTGCATGATTCCCTTAATGCTTCAAGCGCTTTTAATGCGCAGGTGAGTTCCATGATATTGTTGGTTGTTTCCTGGGCATAGCCTGTGAGTATCTTGCGTTTCCCACGATAAATAAGAATTGATGCCCAGCCGCCTGGACCGGGATTTCCTTTGCACGAACCGTCACAGTAAATAATAACTTCTTTACGAGTTTTGTTTTCATTTTTCATGTATTTGTAATAGATTTCTTACGGAATGTACTGTCAAGTTTATGGTTTATTTCTGCATTTTCCAGTTAAATATTTTAGGAATAGAACGCTGATGAAACATCACGCAGAACCTTGCGAATGTTGACCTTTGGTAGCCTTTGCAATGGCTCAATCAAGCTGACACTTTAGGACAAGTGTCACTATTTTATCACGATCATCTTTCTTATTTCGGACATATCATCAGTCTGTATCTTATAAAAATACACTCCTGAATTTAATGTATCAGTGTTATAAAACACTGCATGTTCACCTTTCGGTTTTGTATCATTTATAATTGTTTCAACAAGTTGCCCCTTCAAGTTGTAGATACTGATAGTTACATTGGAGTTCTGTTTCAGGGAATATTTTATTGTAGTTGAGTTTTTAGTCGGGTTGGGATAATTCCAGATAATACCACTTGAATTATTTCCTGATTCATCAACCGACACATTTTGGTTAAAGTAATATGCGCCCATATCTGCAATGGTTCCATCTGGGTCTAATGGTGAAGATGGATCACCTGCATCAATGCAGGATGACTTTGTTGAGTCTTGGACAGGATAGTTCGTCCAACTTAAATGATAGTCATTATTTGCAGGATCGACGAAAAGAGGATCAGCATCAATATTTCCTTCGCCTGTCCAACCACCTTCTATATCTGAATATGTTGCAGTAACTGATCCTGAACTTATATAAATCTCCTCATTTGAATTACTCCATATAATACAATTCACAAGATTTAGATCGGAAGACCATTCGCAATAAATTCCCCCTCCATCTTGTGCATAATTATCTGTTATTGTTACATTAATAAGAATGAAATTCGATTCCCAGCAACAAACACCTCCACCAGTATAAACTGTATAATTACTTGATATAGTCACATTTTTTAAAATTGGATTTGAACTATTATGAGCATAAATCCCCCCGCCATAATTATTAGTACTATTTCCTATAATGTGTACATTCTCTAAATGCGGATTGGAATTATCACAATAAATTCCACCCCCACTTAATTCAGCAAAATTATTCTTAAGTGTTATATTTTTAAAAGTTGGACTTGAATGATTGCAATATATCCCACCACCTTTATTATCTGGTATACTTCCTGTAGCACGGCCATTTTTTATAGTAATATTCTTTATCATGCAATCATATACACAATTAAATATAAATACTCTGTTTAAACTATCCGCATTTAATATTGTTACTGAGTCAGAATCACCTTCTAATGTGACATAATTATTCCATTCAATGGGGAAACATTCTCCATTTGTAGTTGCACTATAAATCCCTGGAGCAAGATAAATTGTATTATTATATATACTATCTGCATAAATAATTGATAATGCATATTCAATTGTTTGTAAAGGATCATCTGGATTTAAACCAGTATTAGAATTATTACCATCAACTGCCACATAAAGGTCTGAATTAATCAGAGAATCTTTTATTCCATGGTTAATGTCGTAAGTATAATTGTCAATCGGTGATGCATAATAATCAGTTGGTATTAATACAGTAAAAGTATCTACTATTATATTAATAGGATCACATTCAATAGCAAAAATATCAGAACCAAATCCCTTACTATTTGATATGTCATTAAGATAAATATTACATCTATTGTCGCTACTAAAAGTTGGCATTGAGTTATAACAATAAATTCCACCTCCATTATCGGCATAATTTTCTCGTATCGTAGTATGAATTAAAGTGGGATTTGAATTGTTGAAACAATAAATTCCTCCACCATAACGAGCATCATTATCAGTAATGACAACATTCTCAAAATTTGTATTTGAATAAAACGTACAACTAATTCCACCTCCATTCCATGCGGAATTACCAATAATTTGTACATGATCTAAACTCGGATCTGACATTTCTAAATGTATCCCACCACCTTGACCATATTCACCTGTAGCACTATTATATGAGATGTTCACATTGTCTAAACTAATGTTACAATAACGGCAATAAATGCCACCTCCACTCCATGCAGAATTGTTCATTATTGTTACATTCATCAAAATGGGATTCGAATTAGTATTGCAATATAACCCACCACCATTACTACCATAGTTGTTACAATAATTATCTGCTATTACAACGTTCTCAATAATAGGGTTTGAATATTCCTCGCAATAAATTCCTGCACCACTACTTGATGAATTACAATTAATATATACATTATTCAATTTGGGACTTGAATGATTACAATAAATCCCACCACCATAATGAGTGTGATTATCAGTTATGATTATATTATTCAAACTTGGACTAGAATAGGAACAATAAATCCCACCTCCATAACTTGTAAATCCTCCTTTAATAATGAATCCAGTTAAAACCGCAGTTGAATCCTCCCCATTCTCAAACGTTACCACACTTCCGTTTTGGTTTCCATCAATTATTGTCTGTGAAATATAGGATGTATCAGCCGTAGTAAGAAATAACGACGCAACTGTAATATTCTTTCCGTTGTAGTTAATATTTTCTATATAGGTACCTGGTTGGGCTAAAACAGTATCTCCATTAGTTGAAGCATTTATACCGCCTTGTATCGTTGCATAATCAGCTGGTACATTAATAATTGTTGCATGCAACATTTCTGTACATAGGAATAAAAGTGCAATTAAGAAAATCTTCTTTCTCATTTCTTATCTCCTTTTTATAATAAATTTTTCATCATTTTATCACTATCATTTTTTTAATTTCTGATATATCCTCAGTCTGTATCTTATAAAAATACACTCCCGAACGTAATTCTTCAGCGTCATATATCACAGAATATTCCCCTTTTGGTTTTGTTTTATTAACAAGTGTAGAAATCAACTGTCCCTTTATATTATAAATGCTGATGTTTACATGGGAATTCTGTTTGAGAGAATACTTAATTGTCGTTGAGTTTTTGGTTGGATTGGGGAAATTGTATAT
>Ga0075121_1001556_pt1 | contig 14059 bp, 11 predicted proteins | sample AntAceMetag02UKG_FD_69793 | JGI IMG/M metagenome (GOLD analysis project Ga0075121, IMG submission 69793) | Saline lake microbial communities from Ace Lake, Antarctica - Antarctic Ace Lake Metagenome 02UKG | ecosystem: Environmental > Aquatic > Non-marine Saline and Alkaline > Saline | place... | reverse complement strand
TTTAGCCGCTGCACCCTCTTTTGTATATAAGTAGTCAAAATACTCCATCTCTGTTGAGAGTATTTTGTCCAATGGTGCTATAACTTTTTTATAAGACTCCAGTGTTCTCCAGAATTCAAAAAAGACAGGATCTGCTGAATAGGAGTCTGCGTAAGTTTTTGTAGCTTCCGCATCAGCTGTACCTTTAATCTGTTCCGAGGTTGCATATGCTTCAGATAAAATAGTTTTTTTATCGTTTTCCTGCTTACCCAGCCATTCGGCTTTTTTCCCTTCACCATACGAACGATATGCTTCAGCAATTTGATTTCTCTCTTTTATCATTCGTTCATACACACTTGTAGTAAGATCATCTGAGTATCTTATTTGACGTATCAGGATATCAAGCAGCTCAAGACCATACTCTTCAATTGTTATTCCGGAGGCTAATTTAAACATCTCTTCTGAGAGTTTCTCTCTTCCTTTCGTAATAGTGTCAGATTGAGTTTTAATTTGGGTGAGGCTTTTTAACTGGTCTGTATCCTCAACATTTTCTGCTTTAATCTGTTCTGTAATAATCATTTCATTGATTTTATTTGAATTTCTGACAGCCTCACTGAGAAAATTCTCAGCAATTATAGTTCGGACTGTTGAGTCAACAACATCATCAAGCCGTGCATAACCCTGATCAATAGTATTAACCGCTTCATAAAATTTTAGCGGATCAATAATTTTCCATCGTGCTGTAGTATCTACCCAAATAAACTGATTCTCTTTCGTCGGAATTCTTTGTGAATCACCATCCCAGGAGAGAACTTTTTTAGAATATTTTACTACGTTATCAATAAAAGGAACTTTAACTTTTAAACCAGCTTCTGTCTGAGTATTAACTATAGCTCCAAAACGGGTAATTACAGCCTGTTCACCTTCATTCAATATATAGAATGGACCTAATATAAATAGGATGATAACAAGTACAACTATTATTATTAATGTAGTTATTAGTTTTTTCATTAGTTTGTACCTCCACCTGTTGTAACCTGAACTCCCTGTGTTCCTATACTTTTTATTGGTAGAAAGTTCTCAAGGTTTTTGTCAATGATTGTAACATCACCGGCAGATGAAGAAGAGAGAATATCTTCCATTGTTTCAATGTAAAGACGAGTTGTGGTAACATCCGGATCAACTTTGTAGGCTTCTCTCATAGCATTAAATCTTGCAACATCACCTATAGCTTCATTTATTCGTTCAGCTGAGTAACCTTCTGCAATTTGAATTAGCTGCAGCGCTTCTCCCTGTGCTTTAGGGATCTCTTTATTATAAGCCTGTTTGCCTTCATTTATCAGTCGATTCATATCCTGGACAGATTTATTTACATCTTCAAACGCATCCTGTACATCTCCAACAGGTGGAATAATGTTTTTAAGCTTTATTGTAACAACCCTTATCCCTAAACCATAATGGTCATATACTTCTTGCATTCTCTGTTGTGCTTCAACTTCTATGTTGGTTCTTTCCGGTCCCATAACAGCCAGAATAGCAAGATCACCAACAGATTGGTTGATTACCGACTGGCTAATATCACGAATCGTTTTTAGACGATCCTGCACATTAAACAGCCACGCGTAGGGATCATTAATTCTGTATTGAATTGTCCACTCAATATCAATAATGTTTAAGTCACCAGTAAGCATGATTGATTCTTCAGGGAAATCATTTTTGGCATATACCGTATTAATGCCTGATTGTTCCGTGCGAAAACCGAAATTCATAGTCTGTACAACTTCTGTCGGTACATTATAATTTCTTTCGATTCCAAAAGGCAGTTTCCATTGTAATCCTGCACCGACAATACGATTAAATTGTCCAAATCGCAAAACTACACTTTTTTCAGTCTGGTCAACGACGAAGAAGCTGCTCAGTCCAAGAATTACCACAACTATTGCTACTAAAATAATTATGATAATTTTGGGTTGTAAGGTAAACTGCTTCGGGGTTGGATTGGTGTTACGTTCAAGCATAACTCCTCCTCAATTATAGCATTCAAACTTAAGTTAATCCCTTATTACTCCCTAAGTCAAGGTGTTAAATGCATTCTCTTGTAATCAATAGCATAAATGGATTGAAAATAGAGATAGATATCTATATATTGTTGGATATGAAAATGAAAAGAAAACTTATCACATCAGCATTACCTTATGTAAACAACATTCCTCATCTTGGAAACCTTATTCAAGTACTATCAGCAGATGTATTTGCAAGGTTTTGCAGAATTCGTGGATATGAAACTCTCTATGTATGCGGAACTGACGAATATGGTACAGCAACAGAAACACGTGCACTGCAGGAAGGGGTTACTCCTCAGGAACTTTGTGATCGTTACAATGTTATTCATACAGAAATATATTCATGGTTTAATATAGATTTTGATCGATTCGGCAGAACTTCAACTCCCAAACAAACCGAAATAGTTCAGGACATCTTTAATAAAGTTGATGCTGCAGGATTAATCCGTGGTGCAGTTATTGACCAGCTTTACTGTGATAGCTGTGATCGCTTCCTTGCAGACCGATTTGTACATGGAGTTTGCCCACATTGCGGTTATGAAGACGCTCGTGGAGATCAGTGTGAGCATTGTGGAAAGCTTCTGGATCCAACTGAACTGCATAATCCCAGATGCGGGGTTTGCAGCAAAGAACCAGAGCTTAAATCAACTAAACATTTGTATCTTGATCTTCCAGGTATTCTCCCTTTACTTGAGGAGTGGATGGGAAATGCTTCAATTGATGGTTTTTGGGCAAAGAACGCTATTCAGATGACAAAAAGCTGGATTCGTGACGGACTAAAAGAGCGTTGTATAACCCGTGATTTAAAATGGGGAATTCCTGTACCAAAAGAGGGATATGAAGGTAAGGTTTTCTACGTTTGGTTTGATGCACCAATTGGATATATTTCAATTTCAGCAAATCATACAGATGACTGGGAATCCTGGTGGAAAAATCCCGATGAAGTTGAACTTTTTCAGTTTATAGGAAAGGATAATATTCCTTTTCATACGGTAATTTTTCCCGGTTCACTTCTGGCAACAGGTGAGAGTTGGACTTTACTGCACCATATATCCTCAACTGAATATTTGAATTATGAGAAAGGTAAATTTTCCAAAAGTAAAGGCATAGGGGTATTTGGAACAGATGCTATGGAAACTGGTATTCCTGCCGATGTTTGGCGCTTCTATATCTATTATAATCGACCCGAGAAATCTGATGCACAATTTACATGGTCAGATTTTCAGGAAAAAGTAAATGGAGAATTAATTGGTAATCTTGCAAATCTGGTAAATCGAACACTCTCTTTTATTCATAGGTTTTATGATTCTCAGGTTCCTGACGGTGAAATCCGATCTGATTTTTTACAGGAAGTAAAAAACAGGGAAGTGGAGATAACTCAGCACCTGGAAAGAGCTGAACTGCGTGATGGGCTGAAGAAAATTTTTGCATTATCATCTTTTGGTAACAAGTATTTTCAGTCTGGAGAACCCTGGAAAACCAGAAATGAGGCTCCTGCTGAAGCAAGCTCACTGATTAAAAGCCTTGCATATTTAATTAGAGATCTTGGGATAATGATTGAACCCTATCTTCCAGAGACTTCAGATCGGATTCTAGCTTTTCTGGGAATTTCTGATATTTCATGGGATCAGCTCGGACAATATTCAGGCCTTTCGAAGATACAAAAAACAGAAATATTATTTAGTAAACTGGAAGATGATTTAGTAAACAGTTTGCGTGAAAAATTTGCCGGTTCACAAGATGAGAGACGTTTAAAAGAACTTGCTGATAGTGAAGTTATGATTGATGAACAGTTTAATGAATTAATTGATCTTAGAGCCGCTAAGATTATTGAAATTGAGAGGCATCCCGAAGCTGACAAACTTTATATTGAAACACTTGATGCCGGGGATGAAGAACCTCGTAAAATAGTCTCCGGGATTGTTCCTTATTATACTGAAGAGGAGTTGCTGGGAAGGACCATAATTCTTGTTTACAATCTTAAGCCTGCAAAACTCAGAGGTGTTAAGAGCCATGGAATGCTTTTGGCTGCCAGTACTGAGAGTGAAGTGGAAGGTGTCAAAACCGAGCAGGTAGAGGTTCTTTTTGCTGACTGGGCTCAACCCGGGCAAGAAATTGCGATAGGGGATCTTTTACCTCCTGAGGAAGATAAAAAGAGAATAAAGATTGATAAGTTTTTCTCGTTGCCGTTGGTGGTTAAAAATCATGAAGTATATGCAGGAAAATCTAAACTTACCATAGTCGATAAGGATTTACGTACTCATAAAGTTGTTGATGGAGATGTTGGTTAAACCGATAGAGCTAAATAATCTTAATTCAGCTGATAATCCTTTTCAGTCTGAATTCTGGGCTGAGGTTAAAGGTTTAAATGGATGGATCTCTTATGGATTTATGTTAATTCCAGAATCTGATAAAGATAATAAATTAATTTCAGAACAAACAATTCTGGTTTTAGTTAAAAAGATTTCCGGCCCATTAGCACTTGCTTATATACCCTTTGCTCCTACAGAAGAGAATAAAACTTTGAGCCGTAAAGTACTTAATACCATTGCCGGAGATATTCTTTCTTATATAAAGGAATTGGTATTTGCCGTACGTTTTGATCTCCCCTGGAATCATACCATTACTGCCAAAGATATATCTGATTCAACTAATAAAATGAAACACCTCTCCTATACAATACAACCTGAACATACATCAGTTATTGATTTAAAATTCTCATTGGATGAGATTTATCAATCTTTTAGAAAACGAGCAAAACGTAATATTAAAAAATGTTGTGAACTGGTTATAAAAACAGTCAATATGGCTGAAGATGCTGATTTGTTTGATGAGTGGTACAAAACTTACTCTATTACTGCTGAAAGAGATGGTTTCCAACCACGCTCTGCTTATTATATAAGAGAACTTTTAAAATTAGGGTCTGCTTCCAGACAGACTGATGTGCTGGCAACTCTTTCTCTTGCTATGCTTAATAACGAAATAAAAGCCGGAATAATTACAATTCAGTCAAAAAACCGTTCTATCTTCCTCATAGGTAGTTCTCTTAGGGAGTCTGGAATGGATTTTAGTCCCTCTTATCTACTACAGTGGAATGCAATACAGAATGCAAAGAGATCAGGATGCTTAACGTATGATTTGTTCGGTGTACCGATGCCTGGAGCTGCAAATCATTATCTGAGTGGGTTACACTCATTTAAAAGTGCATTTGGCGGTAAATGTATTAGTCGTAGCGGTACATGGGATGTTCCAATAAAACAACTGCCATATTTTCTGTTTTCAGTTATTGAGAAAATACGGATTAAAAGAGCAAGATCTTTATAGTTTAAACACTAATTCTTTAAAAATATTACCTCTTTCAAATTCGTTAAGAAAAATATCAAATGAAGCCGCTCCGGGAGATAGTATTACATAGGATGCACATCCGTTCTCCTTATTCATTTCCGCACACTCTTTTGCTGCTGTAAAAGCGTTTTCCATATTTCTGTACGGACCTGTATAGTTGATTGTAGTATTTGATAACAATGGAATAAGTCTTTCAGTAAGGCTCCCGCCCAGCAGATGCAAGGATGTAACTTTGTTATAAGCTGACATAAATGTTCCAGTTTCCAATTTCTTATCAGTCCCGCCACTTATGAGATGGATTTTCCCGTTCAAGTTCTCAATACAGTAACTAATTGCCTCAGGGACTGTTGAAGCGGAATCGTTTATATACGTAATATCATCAATAACTCTTAATATTTCACGACGGTGCGAAAGACCTGTGAATGTATGTAATGCAGTTTTAATATCACGTAGAGAGTATCCTCTGTTTATGCATACTGCGGAAGCAGGGATCAGGTCTTTTGGTATGCAGGTTGTATCAACTTGATTTCCTGATTGATCGATAATTATTTTAGTGGTAAAAATTGAATTATTTTTTAAAACAATACTTCTAATCGCTAATTCATGTTTAATATTCTCAGGAATAACGGTAATTCCATCCTGCTTAAGAAATGTGAAAATCATCATTTTGTCGGAAATATAATCTTTATAACTCTGGTAAGTATTTAAGTGGTCTCGAAACAGGGAAGTAATTACCGCCATTGAGAAGTAGGTTGGATGAGTATGTTTTGGTGTGTATCTACTCAGATCTCTCAACTGCCATGAAGATAATTCAAGTATGATTATGGCCTTATTTTTGTCTTCCTGTACCAGTTTTGCTGTTGTAGATAATACCTGAAACGGGGAAATCCCGATATTTCCCATTAAGAAGGTCTTCCAGCCAAAATACTCCAGAGTTGCTGCGATGGAGGCTGCGGTAGTTGATTTTCCTTTTGTTCCGGTAATTGCTATTATAGGTATATTAAACAAGGGGAGTGTATAGGAGAGATCACTTTGGATATTCGTGTGATTCAGTAATAATCTATTGTCTGGCGATACAGCCGGGTTTTTTATAATCAAATCAGCTTTTTTAATATCTTCAGGGTTATGACTATTTAATCGATATGTTATAGGCAGCTGAGAAAGTTTTATAAGTGATTTCTGTAGATCCACTTCAGATCTAAGATCTGTTACAGTTATATTAAATCCTTTTTTACAAAAATATTCAGCAGCACCGGCTCCACCGCCATGATTACCAAGCCCTAATATAAGTATATTCATTTACTTTCCTTTATAGGAATTATAGAACGGCATATGATATTTTACAATAAAGTAGGCAATTTCACTTGACCTATATCCTGTTAATCGGCATAATAATGCAGAATTTGAAAATGTAAGGAGTTCTATAGTGCCTTGTGGTAAGAAAAGAAAAAGACATAAAATTGCAACACACAAAAGAAAAAAGAAACTGAGAAAAAATAGACACAAGAAAAAATAAAAATATACGTTATTTAGAACTATATAAGACTCAAAAGAAGCTGTTTGTAAATATTTAATATTAACAATGCAGCTTTTTTTGCTGTTGTTTTCATTTCTAAATGCTGTTTTGACGGGTTCTCTTTGCAAGGAAAATGAGATTTTTTAATTCAGCAAAATCCTTCATTGTTAACCAATCTTTTGCAAAACCCTCATTTTGTACTATTTGTGCGATTGCCATTAATGCCTGAAGATGAAAATTCCTTTCATCTTTTGTTCCGGCCAGAGCAAATATTTGATGAACAGGATTATTTACTGTATCCGGAAATTGAATACCCGTCTTGGATCTTATAATAAGAATATCAAAATCCTTTTTACCCTCGATGATTATGTGAGGAATGGCAAGACCTTTTGTAATAACTGTTGTAGAATCAGCTTCTCTTTCAAGCAGTAAATTTAATATTTCCTGTTCAGGTTTTTTAAATCTTTGAGAAAAGTATGTTGATATAATAGTAAAAACTTCATTAACTGTATGAGCACTATTTTCAGGAAGATCAATGATCTTAGCATCGCTTATGATTTTATCAAATCTATCTTCAATAATATCATCGCGTTGAATTAATATTTGTTTAAGTTCTCTGTCCAATTCATCAGAAGTTATTTTTTTATTTGTTATATTTTTAACTACATGTATAAGTGCGGAATCTTTTGCAGCTCTTTTTCTTGAGTAAAGTAAATACCAAATTAAAGAAAAAAGGAAAAACCCTCCTGTAATAAATAGCGGTTCTGATCCCATGTCGAGAATAAGAAAAATATAGATAAGACTGCCAGCAATTGGGAGGTATGGATATAACGGCATTTTAAAAAGTGGTCTATAAGTTGATATGTGGCTGCTTCTCATTAAAATAATCGCTATACAATTGAGACTAAAAAGAATAAGCATCATTGTTGATGCTACTTTAACCAGTTTCTCAATATCCAAAAGAAAAATTACAGAGATCATAAAAAATGATGTTATAAGAATTGACCGGATGGGAGTGCCTGTTTTTGGATTTACCCGCTGGAAAAACCCTGGAAGAAGATTGTCTTCTGCCATAGCCAGAGGTGTTCTTGAAGCAGCCATTATTCCTGCATTTGCTGTTGTTATAAACGCAGTTACTGCGGCTATGGATAGTAACAGATACCCTATAAATCCAGTTGATTTTGCAGCTCCATCAGAAATAGGAATGAGTGATGAAGAAAACTCTTTAACTGTTAAGATTCCTGCAGTACTGACTAATGTTACCAAATATAGAACTGTTACAACAGAAAATGCAGAAAACATGCCTCTTGGAATAGTTTTACCAGGATTTCTAATTTCTTCAGCCATTGAAGCAATTTTTGTTAACCCACCATAAGAAATAAAGATAACTGAGGATGTATAGATAACAGAGGAAAATCCATTTGGAAAAATAGGAGTTAGGTTTTTCATGGAAATTTTCGGTAACGCTGTTAAATTGTAAAAAACAAGTAGTGAAATTAGTGTTAATACGAGTACATTCTGGAACTTTCCGCTTGTTTTTACACCGACTATATTTACTCCCGTAAATACAATGGTAAAAAAGATAGCAATAAGTTTTATGGTTAGTTCTGAGAATTCAGGGAAAAACGGTGTGACAAATATACCAATTCCTATTAAAGCAAAGGAACTTTTCAAAGCAAGGGAAAACCAACTGGTAAAACCGCTGAATGTTCCAATGAAGGGGCCAATGCTTTTGTTAATAAAAAAATATGCTCCACCAGCTTTTGGCATTGCTGTAGCAAGTTCTGTTTTGGCCAGCATTGCAGGAATCATAAATAATGAAGCCAATAGATAGGCAAAAATTATTCCCGGGCCAACTTGTGCATAAATTAGTCCTGGTAGAATGAACAGACCGGAGCTCATCATAGCACCGGCTGATATACTAAATATATCTAAGGTAGTTAATGTCTTTTTTAGTTGATGATTACTTTTTTTCAAAATAAAATCCTTTGGATAATTTATCCGACAGAAAAAGATTGAATAAGATCCTCAACAGGAACGGGTTGCCACTTGCTATTTTTAATTTTTAATCCATAAGTAGTTTCTAAAAGAGTATATAAACCTTTCTGCATATTCCGGCTCTCTCGGCATAAAGAGACATACTTAGGGTTTGCATGAAGAAGTTTTTCAGAAAGATTGTCAGCTTGTGAGGTAAGTATCATTTCAGATAGAAGTTTAGCAGCAAGAAAACGTTTTTTCTTTTGCACTGCAAATATTAATGGTTTTTTTATTAAACTGATAATTTCCCATGTTATTTGTTCAGCCTGAGCGTATTTTCCGGAATCTTTATCCTGTTCACTAATTCTAATTGGTAAATTTGACGAAATTAATTCGATGTTATCAGTGAGGTAGGTGAGGGAAAAGAGCCCTGTCGCACAATTAAATAATATTTCAGCACCATTCGATTCAGCTTTCTCTACAGCATCCGCTTTAATTGCAACCCCGATATCAGAACAATTATATTGCCCATTATTGTTTTTTACCAGAACACCTCCTTTTAAATCAATAGGTGTTTTTTCTGAAAATTCAAAAGCACCTTCTGCGCCTGAAAGTGCGGTAATTGCGATGTGTACCGGATCAGGTATATTTCCAAGGTTGTCTACATTGACAAGATAGGTGTATGCATAATTATGATTTCTAAAATACGAATAAATTTCTTTTAAAATAATAAAATTCTGACCATGCCCGCCTGGTAAAGCTAAGAGAGAATTTTTCTTTCCATATGCTTTTGTGAATATTCGTCTTGGAAAACCTTCATCCTTATGTGTTAGTGCAGCAATTAAAGGCTGAATAGCACTTTTAACCTGTGTTATATCAAATTCTGTTTCTCTAATTAATTCCCGAAGCAGCTCAGAGTCAGGTAAATGATTATAAGTAAAATCTAACTGATCAGTTGTTTCTTTGTTACGTAATTCGAAAATGGGAATCGAAGTTTTTTTACCTGTTACATATTCAGCTTCAAGCATAAGAATAAGAAGAGCACGCATTTTCAACTCAATAAATGAATAACCCGGAGTTCCGTCAGGATTAATAAATGCAGGAGTAAGTGCCTTTGGGGTCTTTGGGCAAGACTCTGCAATTATGTTAAAAGGTTTTTCAACAAGTGAAATAAGTGGTGGGTAGTAAGCAGAGTTGCGCTTTTTATCAATATAGCTGGTAGCAGAACCACCATTAAGAATTCCATATGAAGTAAGATTTAGTAAATACAGGCCAAGTTTTCTCAATCCCTGGTATGAAAAAACCATTTTACTATTTTTAATTTCCAGTATAAAATCATGAAGATCTATTTCCGGCAAAAGTTGACTAATATTCGCTTCTGCCTCACTTACAGTGATTGAAAACTTCATATCATCATTAGGATGTATAATATCACTCTCTGTAGATTCAGGAAAACTAAAACTTGCTACTTCATCTTTTTTCTGGTCTGAATTAATTTTGGAAAGGATTTCCCCGGTTATTATTGGATCAATATTTACTTGTTTTAAAAGGGAATTCAATTTGATTGTTGTCATGATCTATTGTATAGCGCACATTTACTAAAAATCAAGTATAACCAGATTTTTTACAGAGAGTATTGATTCTATAATTTAGCTATTTCAGTACTTTTCAATAGTGCTTGCAGGGCTGTAACAGTTGACAATAAATTACCTCTATGGTATTTTGCTTTGACCTCTTTATCCGCTGTAAGCGGATCATTTTAGTCCACAAGGAGGGGATATGAGAACGTATGAATTTACTGTAATTCTTCGTGCTGACGAAGATTCAGCCGCAAAGGGCAAGGAACTTATCAAAAAGGAATTGGCCCATGCAAATGCTGCGATACTCAAGGAAGAAGATCTTGGAGTACGTGTTCTTGCTTATCCTGTCAAAAAAGAAGAAAAGGGACGATATCTCTATTTTGAACTGGAAGCCGATCCGGCTGTTATTTCAGTAGTAGAGAAGAACTGTCATTTGTTTAATCAAGTGCTCAAGTTCCTGTTTGTTCGCAAAGAAAATTAGTATTGGAGAAAATAAATGGCTAACGACATTAACATGGTTGTTTTGGTTGGCCGGCTCACTAGAGACGCAGAACTAAGGTATACCAATTCCGGAATTGCTGTTTGCAAGTTTTCATTGGCTGTTAACCGAAAAAAGAGGTCGGGTGACAACTGGGAAGATGAAGTCAGCTTCATAGATATTGTAGTATGGGGCAAACAGGGCGAAGCAATAAGTAGATATCTGGAAAAAGGTAAACAGGTTTCTGTTGCTGGTGAATTGCGCCAAAGTAGATGGGAACAGGATGGACAGTCCAGGAGTCGAATGGAAGTTGTTGCAAATAACATACAGCTTTTAGGCGGTGGGTCTGGAGCTGGATCAGGACAGCATTCTCAAAACCGGAATGAAAGTGTAGCTGGGAAATTTGCTCAGAATAACGATCAGAAACCCAAATCTGATAGTGGATTTTCTTCTAATGCTCCGGAACAATTTGATGATGATATTCCTTTTTAGGGATTGAGGAGAATAGTATAATTATGAGTGAAGAAACAAATAGTACAGGAACAAGACCAGCCGCTGGTCAGAGTACATACAGACCGGAACGTGATAACAGAGGCGGTGGTGATAGACGAAGACCTTCCGGCGGCCCGGGCGGACAAAGACGCGGAGGCATGTTCAGAAAAAAAGTTTGCAGATTCTGTACACAGAAAATAACTGCAAATTATAAAGAATTCGAAACTCTACGCAGATTTGTAACTGATCGGGGAAAAATTCTGCCGAGACGAATAACCGGAACTTGTGCCAAACACCAAAGAACTCTTGCTACTGAAATAAAAAAAGCTCGTGTTCTTGCATATATTCCTTTTGAGAAGAAATAGATAACATTGTTAATGGAGCTGAAGAATCATACATACTATAAATTAGTACTATATATCCTTGCAACGATTGTATTATCCAGGCTTGGTGTTTTATATCTCTTTTGTATGATTCCTCTTCATTTCATGCAGGAAAAATATCCTGGGAAAGTTTTTTTTGTTTCTTCGGCAGCAATTACCCTAGGTATTGTTCTATGGGATATTATTGGATATATCAGAATTGGGTTGGAAAGCACTGATGTGCTAATTGCAGCTTTAGGTCTGTTCTATCCCGGAGCTTTATTTATTGGTATTATTGTGTTCTATTTGCCAATAGATATGCGAAAATTGTATAGATTTTTACTTGCCGGAATTATTCCAGGATGTATAGGCGCTTACTTTGTGTACCTGTTTGAAGGAAAAAGTGAGAGTGCAGAAAGTGCCATCAGTTTTTATTACAGCATTTTTCAGGAAGTGCTGAATTTTAGTGGATATGGTGAAATAGATGGTAATTTCATCTCTTTCATATTTACATTGGCGCTGAGAATAATTAAGAGTTCCTTTCTACCAACTTGGTATTTTCTTACTGGCTTTGGAATTCTTTTGAGTGAGATGATTTACAGTAGACAGACAGGAATACGTGAAACTTTTATAGATAGATTCATGGTACCGGATTTGTTTCTTTGGCCTTTAATAGTATCATGGTTTTTTGCTTTGCTGGATCTAGTATTGGGATTGGGAATATTTGGAATTCTTGTTTGGAATATAGCATTGGTTTTTCTCATGGTATATGGGACAGCAGGTATTTCAATTCTCATGTATTTAGGAGCCAAAAAAGGAATTCGTTTGAATCCCTTAAGTTGGGTTGTTTTTTCCATATTTTTACTTTTAATACCGGTAATAAATGTTATTATGCTAATAGCAATTCCTGTTTTAGGAATTTCAGAACATTGGATAAAATACAGGAAAGAGTTGAAGGAGAATTTAGATGAAAATCATACTTAAGCAGGATGTGTATAATCTAGGTGAAGAGGGAGATATTTGTGTTGTAGCAGATGGTTATGCCAGAAATTATCTTATTCCTAAAAAAATTGCCGTTTATCACAACAATATGAATCTTGCTGAATTAAAGAGCAAAGCTTCGGCTATTGCGAAAAGAAAAGAAGAAAAACGAAAAGACGCGCTTTCAATAAAAGAAAAAATTGAAGAACTATCCCTGGAAATTAAAGTTTCAGCCGGAGACTCCGGGAAATTGTTTGGTGCAGTAACAGGTGCTACAATAGTTGAAGCTCTAGCAAAACTAGGAGTTCATATTGAAAAGAAAAAACTGGATGTTCCTTCACATACTATAAAAATGGTTGGTAACTATTCTGTTAAAGTAAGGCTTTATGAAAACGAAGCAGCTGATCTTAAGATTGTTGTTGTAAACGAACGACTTGCTGAAATTCAGGAAAAAGAGAAAGCTGCTGCGTTACGTGCTTCACAAGTCGAAGTCAAATCATAATTTGATGATGATTATGATGAAGAAAGTGATTCTCTGGAAGTTGAAGCAATAGAAGTTGTTGAAGAAAAAGAGGATCAAGAATAGCTTATGGCACCGGCTGGTGATTTCGGTAGAGTCCCACCACATAGTGATGATGTAGAAAGAGTTGTATTAGGAGCTGTGCTTCTCTCAGTAGATGCTCTTGAGAAAGCTCTCGAAATACTCCGGCCGGAGGATTTTTATAAAACTTCACACCAGCTCATTTTTGAATCAATACAGCATCTATCGAATAGTGATGATGCTGTAGATTTAATAACTTTAACAGAAAACCTTAAACAACGTGACAATCTCGATCGTGCAGGTGGACCTCCCTATATAGCTTCATTAACTTCAGATGTTCCAACAACATCAAATGTGGATTACTATTCAAGAATAATCAGAAATAATAGTTTTAGACGAAAACTCATCCAGATAACAAGTGAATTATCCTCAAAAGCATATGATGAATCAGAAGATACGCAGGAGATCATTGCAGAAGCTGAAAAAAGAATCTTTGATATTATGGATAATTCAAGTATGTCAAAGCAGTATCAAAAAGCTGATACAATAGTAACAGAAACTGTGAATGTAATTGAGAAATTATTTCATGCCGGTGGTGATTATACTGGTGTTCCTACTGGATTTCCAGAACTTGATCAGTTTACCAGTGGATTTCAAAACTCAGAGTATATTGTTATTGGTGCTAGACCCTCAGTTGGTAAAACAGCTCTTGCACTAACAATGGCTTCATATATGGCAGTACATA
>Ga0075121_1001555_pt1 | contig 14061 bp, 11 predicted proteins | sample AntAceMetag02UKG_FD_69793 | JGI IMG/M metagenome (GOLD analysis project Ga0075121, IMG submission 69793) | Saline lake microbial communities from Ace Lake, Antarctica - Antarctic Ace Lake Metagenome 02UKG | ecosystem: Environmental > Aquatic > Non-marine Saline and Alkaline > Saline | place... | reverse complement strand
GCTATCGATGAGGATTGTGAGCCAGGTCCGGGAGATAAACGTTGTATGACAGACGGTAGTGGAGTCTGTTCAATAGATGGTGATGGTGCAGAGTGTGCTATCGATGAGGATTGTCCATATTGTGGAGATGGTACAAGAGATGCAGGTGAACAATGCGATGATGGTAATACTAGGAATGGAGATGGCTGTAGCAGAACCTGCCGTACAGAACCTTACTGCGGTGATGGTACAAGAAATGCAGGTGAGCAATGCGATGATGGTAATAACAGCAACGGAGATGGTTGTAGTTCAACTTGTCGCACAGAATTTGAACCACCGGATGACGATAATGATGGTGATGACGATGACCCAACGGAAATCGGGGTGTATAATCCTTGGACTGGCGAGTTAATAGAAGGGAGATCTTTTGACGAAGATGATGTTCTTACTAGGCGGCCGACATGGCAAGAGTCTCAGGATAATGGTACATATATGACTTTCACAAATCCTGACACAGGGGAACTTAATTATGTTGCCATGAGTGATACATCTACAACTAATGGCAATGGACTTCCGCAAACATATCCAGGTTTTCCGGAAGATGCTTTTGATACCAGGGATGATCGTGACGATGATCCTGTTGATGACGATGATCCTGATGATGACGATGATCCTGTTGACGATGATCCTGTTGACGATGATCCTGATGACGATGATCCCTTTGATGATATTGTTGATGCTATTGAAGGTGCATGTTATGGCAGTTTTCTTACAGGATTATTTATGTTAATGGGACTATTAGGAATAGGTATAAAGAAAATAATATTAGTTTTAACTAGAAGGTAGCATTTGTTTAGAATAGATTCTTTATGTAGGTATAAGTTTGTTGAAGTTCTGGCAGTTTTACTAAGCTTTGGAATAGGTGTGTTTATCTATTTTTCTCCTTTTCAAAAATTTAAAATTTTAGCTATTCTTTTTTTGCTAGTTTCTGTCTTATGTTGGTTCTATGCTATTTTTTGGTATCAACCAATGTCTTTAACAGATTATGGGTTAAGTTTAAAAAATTTATTAAGAAATTTGTTTTTTGCAATTATAATTGCAATAGGCGGGTATATCTTATGGTTGGGCTATATATACATAACCCAACGGTCGGTCTCTTTACCTAGATATGGAGGGAGCCTACTAGTAGTTTTTTCCTTAATAGCGGTTCCTTTGTTTGAGGAATTTTTATTTAGAGGATATGCTCAACATCGGTTAAAGGGCGTATTATCGCCTTTATTTCGCGTAGTGTTAATTTCAATTATGCTAGCGGGATATAAATGGGCTATTCATTTTTTTCAAATACACTCCTTTCTACAATTTTGCGATATTGTTGTAGTAAGCTTCATAGGCTCTTTAGTGTGTAGCTATGCTTTAGAACAGACGGAAAGCTTAATTACACCGATAACAATACACATTATATGGGATTGTTTATTATACATTTCTCTACCTGCATTGCCTTGGTGGATGATATGATATAAGATATGTATCCTGTACTTTTTAAGATAGGGATAATTAAAATTTATTCTTTTGATGTAATGCTTCCATTGGGCATTATTGTGGCGTGTCTTATTAACCTTAGGCATCTCATATTACTCCGCAAGAAGAGTTCTATCGACTCCATTAAAAATTTACTTACTACAAGACAAATGATTGCTCTATATTTTTACACCTGGCTTTGGAGTATGATAGGAAGCTGGTTGTTAGGTATTGTTTGGGGTATTTTAATCAATCCGTATTATCGTTCTAATATTAATGAATTGTTACGGCCTGGATCGGTATCTTTAATTTCTTTTGGTGGATTTATTGGCGGTATTTTAGCAGGTTTTTGGTATTTTAAAAAAAACAATCTGCCAGCGTTACGCAATTGGGATCTAGTAATTGTTTATCTACCGTTAATTAGGGTTATTCATAGAATAGGATGTTTTTTAAATGGATGTTGTAAAGGAAAACCAACTCAAATGGCCATTGGTGTTTATTATCCCTGCAATAATATAACTTCATACCATCCATTTCCATTATATATGGCAGGTTTTCTTATGCTTATTTTTTTGGTTTTACGTTCTATGCGTAAAAAAGATTATCCAGATGGATTTTTACTATATTTTGCATTTATGTTTTATTTCGTAGGTAGATTTTTTATTGAATTTTTTAGAAGTGAAGATTATTTTGTAAGAGTAATATCTGTTACGATGACACAAATAAGCTGTATTATTGGATTTGTAATATTTTCAATTCTGTTTTTAAAAATAATAAAATTATACAGTAAAAGGAAGATATAATTATGGTTAAAATTCATATTTTTTTAATTTGTTTTGGATCAACATTGTTACCCAATATAGTTTTTGCCAAAATAGACTCTTCTAAAGAAATTGATATTCTAGAAATAAGCAAAGCATATATTTCTGAAATATTTATTGAGCAGGATTTGGTCGAAGGTAATGATTCAGGAACATTTGGTAGTATAGTTAATAAGATTTTTTCTGTTCCTTAATAGAGGTTTGTCTTGCTTACAATAGGTGTAGGTGGTGGTATAGCAGGATATAGGGTAGCAGATCAACAGATTGAAAAAACAATGTTAAAACAGTGTTTATCAATGAGATAGAAGGTATTGGTGAGTTAATAATCTCTTTAGGTGTAGTTAGAGAAAATGTATATTTAAGATTATTTTGTCTGATAGCGATTAAGGTTGGGGGTGTAGCTCGGTTGGAAGAGTATCTCGTTTGCAATGAGAAGGTTAAGGGTTCAAACCGTTTCACTTTGAATAATCATTTGAGTATATGAATGTTTTTTATTTAAAGACGTTTGGTTGTAAATTAAATCAATATGAATCCCAGTTGATTAGAGAGAATTTAGCTTTAAATGAATGGTCTGAAACAGATGTATTAATCAAAGCAGATTATCTTTTAATTAATAGTTGTGCTGTTACAAGTGATGCTGTAAAAGAACTTAGAAAATTTATCCGTTTTACAAAGCGCAAGAACCCAAATCTTAAAGTCTTGGTTTTAGGTTGTCTTGTTGATTTGTATCCAGAGCAGTTAGATGACATAGATTCTCTCAAGCTGTATTCTAACAAGGAGAAATTTGATTTATCAGGCGAGTTATCTTTTATTAAAGACAAGATAGAAGGATTTAAAGGCCACACCCGTGTGTTTGTGAAGATCCAGGATGGTTGTAAAAATAGATGTAGCTACTGCTCCCCTTCAATAGCTAGGAGTGAGCCTTATTCTAGAAATCCAGACCTTATAATAGCTGAAATTAAAAATCTGCTTGATAATGGTTATAGAGAGGTAGTTCTTACCGGTCTCTGTCTTGGCTATTTTGGTAATGATATAGATTTTGAGCTTATTGAGTTGCTAGGACGCATTGAAAGATTGAATTATGATTTTAGATTTAGGCTCAGCTCTGTAGAGCCACAAGATGTAAATGATAGTTTAATTGCTTTTGTAGAAAAGTCTAAAAAAATGGTGCCCCACCTCCATCTACCTTTACAGAGTGGTTCAGATAAGATTTTAAAACTAATGAATAGAAAATATGATGTAGAATATTTTAAAGGCTTAATCTTAAGGTTAAAAAGAATAGATAATTTTCAATTCTCAACTGATGTTATAGTGGGCTTTCCTCATGAAGAGGATAGCGATTTTTACAATACTTTAAATCTATTAGAGCAGTTGATGCCGATAAGGGTTCATATTTTTCCTTTTAGTCCAAGACCAGCTACTTTAGCATATGAATTAGATAATAAGATTCCAGTAGATGTTATTACAAACAGAAAGAAGATTGCACAAAAGAAATGTAGTGAGATTGTTTTAACTAATATTAGAAATCAGATTAATCGAAAAGTCAGAGTTTTGTTTGAGCAAGAGCATAATAAATATTGGTTTGGCTATAGTGAAAATTATATCAAGGTTAAGTATAGAGATTCTGGAGATTGGGCTAATAAGTTTGTCAATTTAATGATTACAGATGTTGATGAGGATAAAGAGATTGCCATCGTAGAATCCATTACTTAGATCTATCTATAAATTTCAGGTAAGTTGTAGGACTTAATATTTTAGTTAACACATTGATTTGACTTAATTTTAATTAACTGTTATATTTCAAAAAATGGAAGATAAAGAATATCTCATAGCTTTAAATATGATTGAAGGTTTAGGGTCAATCAGGATAACTAAACTACTGAACGGTTTTAATAGAGCAGAAGATATCTTTCAGTCTAGTGAAAACCAATTGCAGAGCATAGCCGGTATAGGTAGAGAACTTTCTTTACGAATAAAAAGCTTTAATATCAAAGCCTTAAAAGAGGAGCTAGAGCTTTGCGTGAGAAAGAATATTACAATTGTATCTATATTGGATAAAGATTACCCAGAAGACTTAAAAAATATACCGGATGCACCTATTGTTCTGTATGTTAAGGGCGTATTGGATAATTTGGGCTTTAATGTCGCAGTAATAGGCTCAAGAAAAGCAAGCCCCTATGGTTTATCAACAGCAAAAAGGTTATCTGGGCAATTAGCTTCTCTAGGCGTGACTGTTATATCAGGGATGGCAAGAGGGATAGATAGTGCTGCCCATAAGGGAGCGTTAGAGGTTGGGGGTCGAACAGTCGCTGCTCTAGGTTCAGGTCTGCTTAATATCTATCCTCCTGAAAATATTGAACTTGCAAAGCAGATATCTAAAAATGGTGCAGTAATATCAGAATTTCCTTTGAGAACTGCTCCTTTGCGTGAGAATTTTCCGCGCAGGAATCGGATTATCTCTGGCTTGAGCAAGGGTGTTATAGTAGTTGAGGCTGCTCTTCGGTCGGGAGCTTTAATTACAGCAGATCTTGCGCTTGATCAGGGTAGAGATATCTTTGCTGTTCCTGGAGAGGTTGATTCACCCACATCTTGTGGGACAAACTATCTTATCAAACAGGGGGCTAAGCTTATTGATTCGGCAGAAGATGTATTAGAAGAGTATAATTAAAGAATAGTCAGCATGTTGATTGAATCTTTAGAAAGAGTTTATGCAGACTAATAGGTTTGAATAGATTATTGCGTAGTTTAAAGATTAAAGGTATTATTAGGGACAACTTAAAAGGATTATATAAGCTAAAATGAAGAAAACGAGTTTAGTTATTGTAGAATCACCTGCAAAAGCAAGGACTATCCAGAAGTATCTGGGTGACAAGTTCCTTGTACGGTCTTGCATGGGCCATGTCAGAGATTTACCTAAAAGCAAGATGGGTATTGATTTAGAAGATGGATTTCAACCTCATTATATAATAATATCTCAAAAGCGAAAGATAGTTAATGGATTGAAAAAAGATGCCAAAGGTAAAGCTAATCTCTATCTTGCTTCTGACCACGATAGAGAAGGAGAGGCTATCAGCTGGCATCTTAAGCATATATTAGCCGAAGGTAAGAATACATACCGGGTTGTATTTCATGAGATTACAAAAGAGGCGATTAAGGCTGCTTTCGATAATCCTCAGAATATAAATTTAAGTAAGGTTGATGCTCAGCAGGCCAGGCGTATATTGGATAGAATCGTAGGCTATAACTTAAGTCCGCTTCTTTGGAAGAAGGTTGGAAAGGGATTAAGCGCAGGAAGGGTTCAATCTGTCACTCTGCGTCTTATTGCTGAACGTGAAAATGAGATTAAGAGCTTTGTTCCTCAGGAATATTGGGAGTTAGAATCCGACTTAAAGAAGTATCACAGTGAAGAGAGCTTAAAAGTCAAACTTGCTAAAGTACATGGCGAGAAGCCCGACTTAAAGAATAAAGATGTTGCAGAGAAGATATTCAATGACCTAAAAGAATCCGATTTTATGGTAGATGCAATAAAAGACAAAGAGAAAAAGCAGAATCCTCCGGCTCCCTTTACGACCAGCACTTTACAGCAGGAGGCATTCAATAAATTAAAATTTTCTGCCAATAAGACTATGTTCCTATCTCAACAGCTCTATGAAGGTATAGATATAGGAGAAGAGGGGCCCGTTGGCTTGATAACCTATATGCGTACCGATTCATTTAATATTGCAGAAAGTTTTATATCTAATATTAGGGAGTATATCCCTCAGAATTTTGGCAATGATTATTTACCCGATATACCTAAAAAGTATAAGAAAAAAGGTCGTTCTCAAGCAGCTCATGAAGCAATAAGGCCGACATCTATCAGCAGGTCTCCGGACGAGGTGTCTAGATGTTTAACACATGATCAGCTGCAGCTATATGATTTAATCTGGAAGAGGACTCTTGCATCTCAGATGAACTCGGCTAAGCATATGGCCCGGTCGATAGATATAAAGGCAGAATATTGTGTATTTAGAGCAAACGGAAGAAAACTTATCTTCGATGGCTATACTGTTTTATATTCAAAAGATGAGATTGACATGCTGCCCGAGCTAGAGGAGGGTGAGAAGCTCAAACTAATAGAGCTTATTCCTTCCCAGCATTTTACAAAACCCCCTCCAAGATATACTGAAGCTTCTTTGGTAAAAATCATGGAGGAGAAAGGTATTGGAAGACCTTCTACCTATGCGCCTACTATTCAAATATTGGCCGTTAGGGATTACATCTACAAGCGCTCTGGTCAGTTGGTTCCTACGGATTTGGGCATGATTGTGATAGAGCTTCTGATAAGCCATTTCCCTAAAATACTCGATGTCGATTTTACAGCACATGTAGAGGAGGATTTAGACAGAATTGAAGAGGGAGAGGTTCAGTGGAATAGTGTAGTGGCTAAATTTTATCAACCATTCTTGGAGCAGCTAAAAGAGGCTCAGGATAAAATGCGCAGCGTGAAAGGTGAAGTTATTCAAACAGATGAAGTTTGTGAAATTTGCAATAAACCTATGGTTGTTAAATGGGGAAGAAACGGACGTTTTCTAGGTTGTTCCGGTTATCCGGAATGTAAAAATTCAAAAGCTATTACAACCGGAGTAAAATGTTCTCAAGAAGGATGCGATGGTGAGCTTGTTAAAAAAAAGAGCGGTAAGGGTAGACTATTTTACGGCTGCAGCAGTTATCCAAATTGCACATTTACCAGCAGCAGGCTGCCGGATAATTCTTGAAACCATTATCTTTTAATGGGTGAAAAAATAAATGATAGAAGAAGAGAAGTTTTTAAAATATCTGAGAATAGAGAGAGAGTTTTCTTATTATACTTTAAAGAGTTACACGGAGGACCTAGGTATATTCAATCAGTTTTTAAACAATAAGAATCCTAAAGAAGTTACATACCTTGATATCAGAAGATTCATAGCATACTTAAGAACAAAAGGGGATGCAAAGAGAACTATTTCACGAAGGCTCTCATGTCTTAGAAGTTTTTTTAAGTTTCTTATTCGGGAAGGCCAGATTAAGAAAAATCCTATGCTTGCAATAAGCGGGCTTAAGCTGGACAAGCCTTTGCCCAAATTCCTCTCTTATCAGGATGTTAGTCATCTCTTAGATAAAATAGAGAGAGGAGATTGTTTTACAATAAGAGATGCGGCAATATTAGAGACGGTCTATTCAACCGGCATAAGGGTAAGCGAATTGGTCAATTTGAATACCGCAGATATTGATTTTATATCTGGAGTCTTGAAGGTTTATGGAAAAGGTAAAAAAGAGCGGCTTCTTCCTGTGGGCGGGAAAGCATTAAAGGTCGTTAAGCTGTATTTGGATAAGAGAGCCCTTTTAGGGCACGGCTCTAAGAGTGCGCTTTTTTTAAATAAGAGAGGAGGAAGAATTACAGAGAGAAGCATTGGAAGAATTATTAAAAAATATGCTTTAAAAGCCGGCATAAATGTAGATATATCGCCCCATACTTTGCGTCATACTTTTGCTACTCATCTTCTAGACAGAGGTGCTGATCTTAGAAGTGTTCAGGAGCTTCTTGGCCATGCCAGCCTATCTACAACTCAAATATACACACATTTAACTTTAGAAGGATTAAAAAGGGTTTATGAAAAAAGTCATCCCCGGGCTTAGCTTTAAACTGGCTTTAGATATCTCATACTTTTTGTTTCTGCCATTCGTTCTGGCAATCTACATCATAAGAGGTAAGTATCATTCTGGATGGCTGGAGCGGGTTTTGTTTGGCCGTTGGAGAAAGATTATCAAAGAACAGGATAGGTTGGTCTGGATACATGCAGTAAGTTTAGGTGAGGCAAGAGAGGCTGTACTTTTATATCGTAAGCTAAAAGAGGAGAGATCTAATTACAAGTACCTTTTAACGACAGTAACAGAAGTTGGCCAGAAGTTTATAAAGCAACATATAGATAGAGAGGATTACAGCACTTATCTTCCCCTTGATTTTTCTTTCTTGATTCGCCGTATTCTCAGTCATCTTAAAATAGAGCTGGTGTTGATATTAGAGACAGAACTTTGGCCTAATTTTATAATAGGTTTAAAAGAGCACGGTATTCCTGTAGGGTTGATTAATGCCAGGATATCTAAGAAATCTTTTCCCCGCTATAAGTTGATCAAGGCTCAGATTAGAAAAGTCCTAAACCAGCTGGATTTTGTGTCTAGCAGCGGCGATATGACAACTTTAAGGCTTGCGTCCCTGGGGTTTAAAAATAGAGAGTATATTTTTGAAGGCAATATTAAATTTGATTTAAACGCACCTTTAGTGAAAAGAGATTCTCGTATAGAAGATTTGAGCCGTATTTTGAAACAGAGCAACAGCAAGCTTTTTATTGCTGGAAGCACGCATGGAGAGGAGAGCATATTTTTATCTCAGTGTTTCTTAAAGCTTAAGGATAGCTACCCGGATTGGAGATTTTTGATAGCCCCCAGACAGTTGAAAGAGCTAGAGATCCTAAAGAGTTTTTTAAGAGGGGAAGGTTGTAAATGGAGTCTTTTCTCTTCCGGTTTTCAAGCTGAGACCGAGCAGGATATATATATAATGGATGAGGTCGGTTACCTACCAGCCCTGTATAATTTGTCTGAAGCTGTATTTGTTGGAGGAAGTCTTCTCTCTTATGGAGGTCATAATATTATTGAGCCAGCTGTTTTTAAAAAACCAATTCTTATAGGTCCTTATTATCATAATTTTAAAGAGATTGTGAACGAGTTTTTAAAAGAAGAGGCGGTATTAGTGGTTAAAAAGGAGGATCTGCTATCCTCTATGGAGAAAATATTTTCTCAGCAGAACTTGAGAGAGATGTATGGCCAAAGAGCCTTTAGAGTTGTAGAGAAAAATAGAGGCGGTTTAAAAAAAGTAATAGATTTTGTTTGTTCAAAATATATATGAAAGCAGCATATGAGAAAAAATATTTAAAAATCATATTTTCTGATAGTAAAAGGTATTTTATATTATTTTTCTTGCTAAGATTTCTCTCTCTTCTCTATGGTGCTGTTATTGCAATATTGAGGCGTAGAAGGAGCAAGCATAGGTATAAGTCTAAAAAGCCTGTTCTATCTATTGGGAATATAACCTGGGGCGGTACTGGTAAGACTCCACTTACAATAGAGCTTGGTAACTATATAAAATCTGCTGGGTTTAAGTTAGGCGTTATTCATCACGGTAGAGCAGCAGGAGATGAAATTACTCTTTTAAAGCAGAGTATCTCTGGTGCTAGAGTTCTCCAGAGCACTTCGAAGTTAGCTGCATTGATGGAATTAGAGAGAGATAGCGAGATAGAGATCATTCTTATAGACGATGGGTATCAAAATTGGAACATTGTAAGAGACTTAAATATACTCTGCCTTAACTTTAAAAACCCTTTTGGTAATGGGTTTTTAATTCCAAGAGGCAGCTTGAGAGAGAGATGTTCTGCAATTAGCAGGGCAGATATTATAATGATTAATAAGGCTAGGGACCAAGAGGATTTTATTTATACCTCAGATATTAAAAGACATAATTCTTATGCACCTTTGATCTTTACAAGATATAATGTTAAAGAGTTGTACGATGTCTTTAACCAGACTCAGCTCTGCATGCAGGATATCTCCGGAATAACAGCCAGTTTTATTACTGCAGTTGCTGACCCTGAGTATGTGAAGGCGGTTCTTATAAATATGAATCTAGATATTAGAGATGGATTTATCTATCCGGATCATCATGTTTTTAAAGAAGAAGATCTGGTTTCAATAAAGGATAGTATTGCAGATGATGTTAAAGCGATATTTATTACAGAGAAAGATTATGTAAAGATTAAAGATAATTTAGAATTTGCCAAAGATGTTTTTAGTGATAAACTTTTAATCCTCTTTAAAATAGGATTGGAGTATCTGGATAATGAAAAAACGCTTTTTAGAAGACTGGATATTTTATTGGATAGCCTTAGCGGTTAAAGGTTTTTTCAGCCTTTTCCCTTACCGCCTAGGAGTTGGATTTGGAGCAGGAGTTATATACCTGCTATCGTTTTTTTATAGCCGCAGGTTTGACGTTGCATATATGAACTTAAAATCTGCTTTTCCGCATAAAGATCCTACTGAGATAAGATGGTTAATCAGGCGCTCAATATTAAATCTTGGGTTATCTTTCATGGAGTTTATCTTATCGATTAAACTAAATAAGGAGAGCTTGAGCAGCTTAATAGATTTTAAAGGTAGGGAGAATTTAGATAGAGAACTTGGCTCCGGCAAGGGTATTATCTTGCTTACGGCACATTATAACAGCTGGGAAATTCTTCCTTTCTTAAGCGCTATTTTAGGGTGCAGCTGCCATGTTATTGCGAGAGAGCAAAAATATGCCAGGCTAAATATGCTTCTTAATAGATACCGTAGCAGGTGGGGCTCCATTGTCGTTGAGAAAGGGTTCAGTCTTAAAGCAATCTTTAAAGCCTTAAGAAGAGCCGAGGCTATAGGAATTTTAGCTGATCAGAGCGCTGGCAAGAAAGGTATTCAGGTCAAGCTGTTAGATAGGTATGCTTCCACGAATCCAGGATTTGTCTCTATTGCAAGGTCTACAGGGTCTGTTGTTATACCTGTTTTTTTAAGAAGGAAGAGCCTCTTTAGGCACGATATGGATATCTATGCCAGTATGGATTTAAATAAACTAGATCAGGAGGTGTTATCTGATTACAACAGAATACTTGAATCCTATATTAAAAAGAATCCAGAACAATGGCTTTGGTTTCATAAAAAGTGGAAGTACTCTTTAAATAAAAAGATACTCGTTCTTTCTGATTCTAAGCCCGGTCATTTTAAGCAATCTCGAATGGTTGCCGGTAGACTGAAGAGATTGCTTCAAGAAAAAAATATTGCAGAGTGGGGCTCAAGCGATACTAGTTTGATAGCTGTATCTGAAGTGGCTGTAAATTGGAGAAATCGTTTTTCAAAGAGCCTATTGCATGTTCTAGGGATGATCTGTTCTTCTAAAATGCAGGGTAGGATTGGTTTTTTAAAATGGTTCCTAGATTCTAAAAGTTATAAAGCCCTCATAAGAGATAAATATGATTATATAGTAAGCGCGGGGTCCTCATTAATAGCGTTAAACATTTTTTTAAGTATAGAAAATAAGGCCTTTAACATTCATATCTTAAATCCAGGAATTTATAAGAACAGATTTAAGCTATCTCTTGTTCCAGAGCATGATAAGGTGGAAGGAGACAATGTTTTTTATTACCGAGGGGCACTTGCTGAAAAAACAGAATTAGAAAAAAACGATGCAAAACAATATCTTGAAAAGTTGAACCTAGACCCAGATGCTCTAAAAGTAGCAGTTCTTATAGGTAGCAATTCTGGTAGATTGAATATGTTTGAGGATGTTAAAAGATTAATGTCTCGCATTGATTATTTAAGCAAAAATAAGAGTATAAATCTTTTAGTAACTACTTCAAGAAGAACATCTAAAGCGCTAGAAGTTTTTTTAAAAGATTATCTCTCTTCAAAAAGCTATCTCAAATCTCTTGTTATAGCTAATGAGTATAATCCGTCTGGAGCATACAATGCTATGCTTGATGTTTCTGATCTAGCCTTTGTAAGTGCAGATAGCATATCGATGATATCAGAGTCTTTGGCTTTTGCGAAGAAAACAGCAGTCTTTGCAGGCGCTAATATTAAAAGAAAGAATCAACGTTTAATCCAGAGATTAAAAAAAGAAGGTTACATCGATTTTGTGGAATCTCAAGATCTAGAGAGCATTGATTTAGACTGTTATAATAATGAAGAGACAAAAAGTTTAGATAATAACGCCAAGATAGATAGTGTTTTAGAAGGAATATTATGAGAGTACTACAGATTTTACCAGAGTTAAACCTCGGGGGGGTTGAAAAAGGCACTGTTGAGTTAGCCAAGCACCTTGCTCTTAATGGCCATTACCCCATAGTTATCTCTAATGGAGGAAAACTAGAGAGAGAGCTGCAAGAGTTTGGAGTTAAGCATTATAAATTACCTGTAGATAAGAAATCCTTAAGTACACTCTTTCTTTTGCCTAAGATAGTTAAAATTTTAAAGAAAGAGCAGGTAGATATTATTCATGCAAGATCACGTGTTCCTGCCATTATTGGTTATCTTGCTTTCAAGCAATACTTTGCTGAGGTCAGCATTGCACGGCTATTAACACATGTCCCCTCATTTATTACAACTGCACATGGTTATTATAGTACTCATGTTCTAAGCCGCATAATGGCAAAGGGCAAGATTGTCATATCTCCAAGCAAGGTAATAGCTAAGCATATGGTAGAGAGCTTTAATGTCCCTCTAGATAGAATAAGATTGATACCCAGAGGAGTTAATGTATCCGACTATGATTTTATTCTCCCAACAGATAAAGATTGGCAGCATCCAGTCTTTGCAATAATTGCAAGACTTACTCCAATAAAAGGCCATGTTGAATTTATTAAAGCTTTTAGAGAGGTTCTGCATTATAAGCCTTTTGCCAAGGCTTGGATTATTGGTGCCCCTTCTCCGGGTAAGGAAGGTTATTTAAAAGAGCTAGAGCTTTTAATCAAAAGGTTCGGCCTTAAGAATGCAGTTGATTTTTTAGGCCGAAGGTATGATATCCCAGCTTTACTTAAAAAGGTAAATGTAGTTGTGCAGCCTTCTAGAATACCAGAATCTTTTGGCCGAGTTATAATAGAAGCTCAAGCAGCTGGAACAATTGTTGTTGCTAGCTCGCTTGGAGGCTATAAAGAGATAATAGAGGATAACAAAACCGGATTTCTTGTCCCGGCTCAAGATGCAAAATCGCTTGCAAAGTGCTTAATAAAAATAGCGAAGAGTCGCAATGGTTGTGATGAAATGGCTAAGGTAGCCAGAGAAAAGGTAGAAAACAATTATAGCTTGGACAAGGTTAACAGAGGCATAGTCGATGTTTATGCAGAAGCAATTAAAAGTCTTACTATACTGATCATTAAATTCGGAGCCTTAGGAGACGCAATACTCTCTATTCCAAGTATTAAAGCTTTGCGTAAGAAATTTCCAAATGCAAAGCTATGTCTTCTCACAACATCCGCAGTGGCTGATATTTTTAAAGATTGCCCTTATATGGATAAGCTGTTGATATACCCTAGTACATATTTTAAATACTGCGGTTTATTTCGCTGCATCAAAAACATCAGAAAAATAAATCCTGATATCTCTGTCGACCTACAGCACAACAAGCTCTCTCGGCTTATTGCATTTTTTTCAGGAATATATCAAAGGTATGGCTTCTCTAATTCTAAATTATCTTTTCTGCTCAATAAAGCGCAGAGGCTGCCTAAGATGCCTCTGCTTCCTGTTGAACATCAAGAGCATCTTTTATCTAAGCTCGGAATAAGAGAATTAGATAAAGAGTTAGAACTTTGGGTCGACAAGGATGCCTTGGGCAACATAGATAATTTTTTACAAGCACATTGGATAAGTAAGAAGCAGCCTTTGGTTGCGATAAATATTGCAGCTAGCAGCAGGTGGTCTTCTAAGAGATGGTCTCTTGGCAAAGTAATTGCTTTAATTGATGAGCTTGGATCTCGCAATATAAGATCTGTAATAACAGGTTCTACTTCAGATAGAGAGGCAGCGTTGCAGATTATGAAAAACTGTAAAAATAAACCTATTGATGCGGTTGGCAAAACAGAGCTGCTTTCTTTGATAGCATTAATAAAAAGATGTAACCTTCTTCTTACTCCTGATAGTGCACCTT
>Ga0075121_1001549_pt1 | contig 14095 bp, 12 predicted proteins | sample AntAceMetag02UKG_FD_69793 | JGI IMG/M metagenome (GOLD analysis project Ga0075121, IMG submission 69793) | Saline lake microbial communities from Ace Lake, Antarctica - Antarctic Ace Lake Metagenome 02UKG | ecosystem: Environmental > Aquatic > Non-marine Saline and Alkaline > Saline | place... | reverse complement strand
CACCCGCGGGAACTCGACATCAGCACCCGTTTTGGCTACCGTATGAAGCGACACAAACGCAGGCAATCGGCCCCTCGTTCACCGCCCCTTCGGTGTCATACTTATTTGAGGCAACACGGGAGTCCGACCGCCGGCACCCGCTGGCGCAGGGCCGATTCTGAGCTTGCGTGAGGGGGCTTGAAAGGGTACTTTTGGACGCAACATTCTGGTGAGTAAAATAGGCCGCGGGACGTGTTTGCGGCAGAGTCTACTCGGTGAAGGAGAAGCCCTTTGACTTCAAACGACGATTATATTTTAGAGATTTTGGAGAATGTGGGGTTGGTGACGCGGGAACAGGCCAACGCGGCCCGGAAACTGGCGACGGCTGAGGATGAGCCCATTATGGTCATTCTGGAACGCGAAGGCGCGGCCACCAAACTGGCCATGCTCAAGGTGCTCGCCGGCCAGTTCGGCATGGAAACCATTACGCTGACGGGGTTGGACATTTCGCGCGAAGTTCTGGATATGGTGCCAGGCGATGTGGCGCAACGCTACAAAGTGGTTCCGGTTTTCAAGAATGACAATGTGCTCTCGGTGGCGTTGGGCGATCCGCTGGATGTGGATACCCTTGATGGCCTGCGCTATGTGCTGAAGTGCAATGTGGAAGGCGTGGTGGCTCCACCCGAAGAGATCGAGAAGGCGATTGCCAACTACTACGGCCGCGCCACGGGCGCCGTCGAGTCGATGCTGACGGAAATCACCGAAGGAACGCTCTCGTTGCCCGATGATGTGCAGCAGCAGCTGGTGGCCGATACGGATGTGTCCGAGTCGGATGCGCCGATCATCAAACTGGTCAGTCTGATCATCATGGAAGCGTTTCGGAGCCGGGCTTCCGATATCCATCTGGAGCCGATGCCCAAGAATTTCCGCGTGCGGTATCGCATTGACGGTGTCCTGCACGAAGTGGACAGCCCCCCGAAGCGCCTGCAGGCGGCGATTCTCAGCCGTGTGAAGATCATGGCCAACATGAGCATCGCGGAAAAGCGGGTGCCGCAGGATGGTCGTATCCAGATCAATGTGATGGGCCGCGATCTCGATCTGCGTGTGTCCTCGATTCCGACGAACCACGGCGAAAGCATCGTCATGCGTATTCTGGACAAGGCCGGGATCGCTCTGGGCCTGCCGCAGCTGGGCTTCTTTGCAGATGACCAGCAGGTGTTCGAGCGCCTAATCGGCTTGTCGGACGGGATCATCCTGGTGACCGGTCCCACGGGTTCGGGGAAGACGACGACGCTGTATGCCTGCTTGAACACGATCAACAAGCCAGACCGCAAGATCATCACCGTGGAAGACCCGGTGGAATATCAAATGAGCGGGATCAATCAGGTGCAGGTGCGGGCGGATATCGGCATGACGTTCTCGGCGGCGCTGCGCGCAATTCTGCGTCAGGCCCCGAACATCATCATGATCGGTGAAATTCGAGATATGGAGACGGCCGAAATCGCGGTGAATGCCTCTCTGACCGGCCATCTGGTGTTCAGCACCCTGCATACGAATGATGCGCCCAGCGCGGTGACGCGTTTGATTGATATTGGCGTGAAGCCGTTCCTGGTTGCCTCGTCCACGCGGGCGATTATCGCCCAGCGCCTCGTCCGAAAGATTTGCGATAAGTGCAAAGAGCCCTATACACCGAAGGAATCCGAGCTACGTCTGCTGGGGCCGGCCGCGAAACAGCTGGCGTCCGCCGAGCTGTTCCAAGGTGCCGGTTGCGCTGAGTGCAAGTTTTCCGGGTATCGCGGCCGAATCGGACTGTTTGAGGTGTTCCTGATCAATGATGAGGTCCGGAATCTGATTTTTGAGCAAGTGTCCTCCACCGAATTGCGTATCAAGGCCCGCGAACTGGGCATGCGCACGTTGCGCGAGGACGGGATCCGCAAGGTCGTAGCCGGGCAGACCACCCTGTCTGAAGTGCTGCGGGTGACGATGGGAGACAACGGCTGATGAGTACGCTTAAAGCTTCTGAAATCCAGATGGACGATCTGCTGGAGTTGTGTGTCCAGGAAACGGCGTCGGATATGCATCTCGCGGTCGGCTTGCCGCCCATCATGCGCATTCACGGGTCGCTGGCTCCGCTGGACGCGGAACCGCTGAAGCCCGAAGATACCGATCGGTTGATGCGGAGCATCACCTCGGAGCGCCATATGGCTGAACTGGAGAAGGTGGGGGGGGCGGACTTCGGTTTCAGCTACAAGGATGTGGCCCGTTTCCGTGTCAGTATCTTCCGTCAGAAGGGGCATACTGGCGTCGTGTTGCGCCAGATTCCCACGAAGATGCTGACGCTGGAAGAAATCGGGCTGCCGGGGATGGTCAAGGACTTGCTCTTCAAGCCGCGCGGTTTGATTTTGGTGACGGGGCCCACGGGGTCAGGTAAAACCACCACGCTGGCCAGCATGCTGAACATCATCAATCAAGAGAAGGACTGCCACATCATCACGGTGGAAGATCCGATTGAATATTATCATCAGCACAAGAAGTCGGTGGTGACCCAGCGAGAAGTCGGCGAGGATGTGCCGACGTTCAAGGAAGCGCTCCGTCGGGCGCTCCGTCAGGATCCGGACGTGATTCTGGTGGGGGAAATGCGCGATCTGGAAACCATGGAGGCGGCCATCACGGCGGCGGAAACCGGCCATCTGGTTTTCGCCACCCTGCATACCACCGGCGCCGCGCGCACCGTCGACCGCATCGTGGATGCGTTCCCGACCACTCAGCAGGAGCAGGTCCGAACTCAGCTCTCGACCAGCATCGTCGCGGTGATCTCCCAGATTCTGATGCCGCGGAAGGATGGAAGCGGCCGGATTGCGGCTTTCGAGATCATGATCGCGACCCCGTCGATCCGTTCGCTAATTCGCGACAACAAGACATTCCGGATCACTTCCGACCTGCAGACGGGCGCGAAGTGGGGAATGCAGACGCTGGATTCCCATCTTTTGGAACTGTGGCAGCAGGGCAAGATCCCCTATGAGGAATTGGTGACCAAGGCCCAGGACACAGAAGAAATCATGCAGCAGATTCGCAGCAAGCAATAGGCAGGACAGAGGTATGGCTCATTATTCCGATATGTTTTTGCAGGAGCTGGTTCGCGCGGGCACCATCGATGAGGCGCAGGCCGCAGAGGTGGTGGATGAACACGAGCGCACTGGCAAGCCCACCAAAGATGTGGCACAGGAGATGGAACTGATCACCATCGATCAGGGTCTGGACCTGATTGCGCAGCTGCTGGGGGCCGAACGCGTGGATCTGGAGAACATGACGATCTCCGCAGATACGCTGCTGGCTGTGCCGGGGAGTGTGGCGCGCATGTACAATGTGATGCCCATTGAGGCCGACGGAAACTCGGTCATCCTGGTGACCTCGGATCTCATCAGCCCGGAAGTCAGCGATGAAATTTCATTTGTGCTGACGAAGGATCTCCAGTTCTCTGTGGATTCCTCCGAAGCCATCGTCACGGCCATCTCTCGTTATTACGGGACCGAAGACGAATCCATGAAGGATATGCTGGATTCGCTGGAGGATGAGCTGGAAGGCGCCGGCGATCTGCTGGAAAGCGGCGCGCGCGCCGATGACATCGCCTCCGTGGAAGCGGCGGCCAATTCACGTCCGGTGGTCCGTTTTGTGAATCTGGTGATCTATCAGGCGGTGCAGGACCGCGCATCGGATATCCATTTCGAACCGTTTGAAGACGAATTCAAGATCCGCTATCGCGTGGATGGCGCGCTCTATGAAATGGCGCCGCCGCCTCGTCATCTGGCTCTGCCGGTGACGTCGCGTCTCAAGGTGATTTCGGGACTGAACATCGCCGAACGGCGCATCCCTCAGGATGGTCGGATTCAGCTGCCGGTCGCCGGCCGCATGATTGATTTCCGTGTTTCGACGCTGCCGACCCAGTTCGGCGAAAGTGTCGTGCTCCGTGTTCTGGACAGAAGCGTGGTCTCGCTGGATCTCGAAAACATCGGTATGCCGGATGATGTCTACCAGTATTTCGGGGAGGACATCGAAAAGCCCAACGGTATCGTGGTGGTCACCGGCCCGACCGGGTCCGGCAAAACCACCACCCTCTATTCGGCCCTCCGCCGTCTGAACACCGTCGAAAACAAGCTGCTGACGGCGGAAGAACCCGTGGAATATGATATCGACGGGATCGTGCAGGTGCCGATTCACGAGGCGATCGGGGTCACCTTCGCTAAAGTGCTCCGAGCGTTTCTTCGCCAGGATCCAGACATCATCATGGTCGGTGAAATCCGAGACATGTCCACGTCGGAAATCGCGATTCAGGCTTCCCTCACGGGTCATCTGGTATTCAGTACGCTGCATACGAATGATGCCGCCGGTGCCATCACCCGTCTGATCGACATGGGGGTGGAACCCTTCCTGATTGCCTCCACCCTGGAGGCTATTCTCGGGCAGCGGCTGGTCCGTTCCATCTGCAGTAACTGCAAAACGGGCTATGATGCCACGCCGGATATCTTGGAGCAGCTGGGCATGACCGAGGCCCAGGTCGGCGGTCGCCAGTTCTACTATGGAGCAGGCTGCTCCTATTGCAACCAGACCGGCTATAAGGGCCGGCGGGGCATCTATGAATATTTGCGCGTGAAGGATCCCATCCGTGAGCTGATCAATCAGCGGAAACCGACCCTGGTCATTCGTGACAAGGCGGTGGAGCTGGGCATGCGGACCCTGCGCGAGGATGGCATCCGGTGCATCCTGGATGGATATACGACAGTTGAAGAAGTCTTGAAGTACACTTGAGGATAAGCGGTCGGCCCGGATGTCGGGCCGGTGAGGCAGTAGAAAGGGAGAGCTGGCATGGCACGCTATAAATTTACGGCATTGGATTCCAACGGCAAAGAAGTTCACGGAGAGATTGAGGCCAGTAGCCAGTCTGCCGCGCTGTCCAGCATCCGGGACAAGCAGTATTTTCCCACGAAGGTGGAGGAGCTGTCCGGCGGCGGCGCAGCACCGTCCAAGAAGGGCAAGGTCTCCAAGAGCGCGATGCAGATGGAAATCAAGCTGCCCAAGTTTATGCAGGGGGGAGTCAAAGCCAAGCAGCTGACCACCTTTACCCGTCAGATGTCCACGCTGGTGAATGCCGGTCTTCCCCTGATGCGTGCGCTCCGTGTGCTGCAGCGTCAGGAAAAGAATCCGGCGTTGAAAGACGCTCTGGCCCAGATGGCGGAAAGCATCGAGTCCGGCAGCACTTTTGCGGAAGCGCTGGCGGCTCATCCGAAAATTTTCGACAAGCTCTTTGTGAACATGGTGAAGGCCGGTGAAATCGGGGGTGTGCTCGATGTCGTGCTGTCGCGCCTGTCGGATTTCCAGGAGAAGGCCGAAAAGATCAAGGGCAAGGTCAAGAGTGCCATGACCTATCCGGTCGTGGTGCTGGTGATGGCGCTTGGTATTCTGATGTTCCTCATGATTTATATCGTACCGAAGTTCGCGGAGATCTTTGACGACCTGATGGGCGGCAAGGGCATGCCGGCGATCACGCAGTTCGTTATGAATGCCAGTGACACCATGGTGCACCGCTTCCCCGTGGTGATCATTGTGATTGTGGCCCTGGTGATGGTTATCAAACTCCTGGCTAAAACTGAGAAGGGTTTGTACGCCCTGGATCAGTTCAAGCTGCATGCCCCGGTTTTCGGCAGCCTGATCAGCAAAAATTCGATTTCCCGCTTCACGCGCACGCTGGGCACACTGATGGCGGCCGGTGTGCCGGTTCTGCAGGCGCTGAACATCGTCAAGGAAACCGTTGGCAATGAAGTCATTTCCCGTGCCGTGTCGACCATTCATGATGCGGTGAAGGAAGGTGAAAACATGGCGCCGCCGATTGCCTCCTCGAAGGTTTTTCCGCCGATGGTGGTCAGTATGGTGGAAGTCGGTGAAGAGACGGGCGCCCTGCCGGATATGCTGAACAAGATCGCCGATTCGTATGACGATGACGTTGATAATGCGGTGGCGGCGATGACGTCGATTATTGAACCGTTGCTGATTATCTTCCTGGCCGTGGTGGTGGGTACGATCGTGATCGCCCTGTTCATGCCGCTGGTCTCGATCATCGGCGGTCTCAGCGGCTAACGCTGGCTGTCCGCTCCGGCGCGCCGAAGGGCGCGCCTGCCGCTCAGGCTCTCTGTCTCGACAGGGAGCCTGTTGCGTATGAGGGGAGAGAGACGGAGCCGACGCGTCCTGCAAAAAGGCGGTTTATTTTTTGTGTGAAGATGCCGGTGGGTGGCCTGGAACCGCTTTCTTGCGGCGGGGCTTCGGCTGAAAGGGAGCGCGGAAAGCTTCTTCAAAGGTATACACCTCATCAAAGTCTTCGATACGGTCTTTGTCGGTTTTCCCCAGAAGGCCGGCCTCCAGCAGGACAAAGACCATCTCGCCGAAGTCGCGGGTGGTCTGTAGGCCCCAGCGGTTGAGGACGGTCATTGTCAGGGGACCGAACTGCTGAAGGGCGGTCTGGCGAAGCCCCTCGGACAATTCAGCGCCGCTGATCTGGCGCGGTTTTTTCTCGGCTTGCTGGATGTTCTTGAGTGTCAGCATCAGTCCGTCATGAAGAAAGAGATAGGCCTCCGGCAGGTACCGCTTGTCCTGGGCGCAGATACGGGAAACGGCTTCGCTGAGAGGGGGAATTTCCATGGAATCACCGGGGAAGGGCGGATTGGATGCGGTCGGCCAGTGCCGAGGCTTCCGACAGATCGGCATAAGGATGCGGGGTCCAGTTCCAGTGGTGCCCATCATGCTTGAACCGCGGAATCACATGGAAATGGAGATGGGGAACCACCTGGCCCGCCGCTTCACCGTTGGCCTGATGAATGTTGATGCCGTCCGCGCCGAGGCCCTCCTGTATGGCCTGGGCGACTACGCGGACCACCGACATGACCTGCCCCAGAACCTCGTCCGGAGTCTGGGCGAGAGGATTATGATGGGCCTTGGGAATCACCAGGGCATGGCCTTTGACAATCGGGCCGATATCCATGAACGCCAGGACATGCTCGGTCTCGAGAATCTTGATGGAGGGGATTTCACCCGCAACGATTTTACAAAAAATGCAGTCATTCATGGGGAAGGCCTTCCTGAGACGGGGGCGGGTGGGAGATCGGCTTCGGATGCTGCTGAAGCCAGCGGGCGCCCAGCCCGAGGCAAAAGAGTAGCAGCAGACCAAGCAGGAAGCGCCGTTCCGACAGGGTCAGGTCAAAACAGGCTTTCAGCGGCAATCCAAGGGCCGATGCGGTTTCTTTCCACTTCATATGCCGTATTGTAAAGGGGCGGAGCCGGAATGCGACAAAAATATTCACCCCCAGCGGGGTGTTTTGAGGCTGGAAAATGAGGCCGGTGCGTGGTAAGGTTCCGGGCCAATGTTATGCGAGAACTGTCATCAGAATGAGGCCTCGGTCCATCTCACCCAGGTGGTGGATGGAAAGGTCGAAAAGTTCCATCTGTGCGAGGACTGTGCCGCCCAGAAGGGGATCGATGTGCACGCCCAGCCCATGGATCTCAGCGGTATGATGGAAAACATCCAGGACGAGCTGGCCCATTTGAAAGAGGAGCGGACCCCACCGCACTCGGCAAGAGTGACGATGTGTCCCATCTGCGGCATGACCCGTAAAGATATACTCAAGAAGGGCCGATTGGGCTGTGAGCATTGCTATAACTGTTTTGCCGCGGAAATGCTCCCTGTGATTCTTTCTCTGCAGCACAGCGATCAGCATATGGGCAAGGTGCCCGGCCGCTCCTCCGAACGGTTAAAGGCGTCGGTGGAGACGATCCGGCTGCGCCGTGAGCTCGACAAGGCGGTCGCGGGGGAAAACTATGAACGCGCCGCCGAACTGCGCGATCAGATCAAAGCACTGCCGGTGGAGCCGGGGGAAGCGTGAGTGTGAACGCTTCTCCTCAAGACGGTCCAACGGGCTCTTCCTATTCCGACATGGTGGGCATCACGCTCAGCAGCCGGGTACGCCTGGCACGGAATCTGCATGGATTGCCCTTCCCGGACAAGGCTCTGCCGGAAGGGCGCCTCGATGTCCGTCAACGCATCATGGAAGCCGCCCGGGAAGTGCTGCCTCTGCAAGAACAACTGCCGGATCTGCCCTCCCTGTCGCGGCAGCGTCTGTTTGAAGACCATCTCATCAGCCGCAACCTGTTGGAGGGGCGGCCGGAATCTGCAATTTGCATGAACGCAGAAGGGACCCACTCCGTCCTGATTAACGAAGAGGATCATCTGCGCATCCAGGCCCTTCGCCCGGGATTGGCGTTGCGGCAGGCCTGGGAGGATGTCAATGCACTGGATGATTCGTTGGAGGCTCGCCTGGAATATGCCTTTTCCTCTTCGCTGGGCTATCTGACCAGCTGCCCGACAAATGTCGGGACGGGAATGCGCGCGAGCACCATGATGCATCTGCCGGGACTGGTGCTGCTGAATGAGATGGAACCCATCATGAACGGACTGAGCAAAATCGGGCTGACCGTTCGCGGCCGCTGGGGAGAAGGCACCACGGCATTGGGGAATATGTTCCAGGTGTCGAATCAGCGGACACTGGGCCTCTCCGAGATCCGCATCCTTTCAGATCTGGAGGAGATTGTGCAGGAGATCGCGGGGCATGAGCGGAACGCACGCGAGCGTCTGAAACAGGACCGGGCGATGTTTGCAGAAGATTTAGTGGCACGCGCAGAGGGAATCCTGGCCTCCGCGCGCTTGATGACGGCCCAGGAAGCCTTGGAGCGCCTTTCGGAACTTCGCCTGGGAATTGCCCTGGGGCTGACGAAAGGGATCGAGATGAAGCAGGTGGACAGTTGGTTGCTGGATGTGCAACCGGCCCATCTGCAGGCGCTGGTTGGGCGGGAAATGAAAAGCGAAGAGCGCGATTTGGAACGGGCCCGGCGGCTGCGAAGCCTGCTGAAGCGCCCGACAAAACCGAGAGGGTCAAAGAAACCATGAACAATTTCACACCACGAGCCCAACAGGTGCTTCAACTGAGCCGCCAGGAGGCCGACCGGTTCAACCACGGCTATATCGGGACCGAGCACCTGCTGCTGGGTCTGATTGCTCTAGGACAGGGCGTTGCCGTGACGGTTCTTCGCCGGATGGGCCTGGACCTGGATACCGTGCGAATGGAAGTCGAAAAGGCGGTCGGCGTCGGATCCGATATGAAAACCGTCGGGAATGTCCCGTACACCCCGCGCGTCAAAAAGGTGCTAGCCCTGGCGGGAACCGAAGCGCGCGGCATGAATGTGGACTTTGTCGGCACGGAACATATCCTGCTGGGCCTGCTGCGTGAAGGCGAAGGCGTGGCGGCCCGGGTTCTATCGAACCTGAATGTGGATCTGGAACAGACCCGTCACGCCGTGATGAAGGAACTGGACCCGAACTATGAGCCGGGGCAACCGAATGAGCTGGAGACGCCCAACGGTGAACCGTTGTCTCATCCCGGCCCCGGTCGCGCGAAGGATTCCAAGACGCCGGCGCTGTCGACCTTCGGGCGCGATCTGACCGCACTGGCTGAAAAAGGGGTGCTGGATCCCGTGATTGGCCGCTCGGATGAAATCGAGCGAGTGATGCGCATTCTCTGCCGACGCACCAAAAACAATCCGGCACTGCTCGGTGAAGCCGGTGTGGGCAAAACCGCGATTGCCGAGGGACTGGCTCAAGCCATCGCCAACAATGAAGTCCCGGAGCTGTTGCACGGCAAACGGGTGGTCTCGCTGGATCTGGCCCTGATGGTGGCCGGCACCAAATATCGCGGCCAGTTTGAGGAACGCATCAAGGCGGTCATGGATGAAATCCGCCGGGCGAAGAATGTGATTCTGTTTGTGGACGAGCTGCACAGCCTGGTCGGGGCCGGCAGTGCGGAAGGCGCGATGGATGCCGCCAATATCCTCAAGCCGGCTTTGTCCCGCGGCGAACTGCAGGTCATTGGGGCTACCACCCTCAATGAATATCGGAAGTTCATTGAAAAGGATGCGGCGCTGGAACGCCGCTTCCAGAGCGTGCTGGTCCGGGAACCCTCGATTGATGAAGCCATTGAGATTCTCAAGGGCTTGCGCGGTCGCTATGAAGATCATCACCATGCTCTGTTCAGCGAAGAGGCCATTGTGGCGGCGGTCCAGCTGTCGGCTCGCTATCTGCAGGACCGGTTCCTGCCGGATAAAGCCATCGATGTCATCGATGAGGCCGGCGCCCGCGCGCGCATCGGCTCCATGACACGGCCCACGCATGTGAAGGACAAGGAGAAGGCCATCGCGGCTCTGCTCGCACAGCGGAATGCCGCCATCCAGGAAGAAAAATTTGAGGAGGCAGCCAAACTGCGGGATGAGGAACGAAAGCTGCGCGCCGAGCTGGAGACCGAACTGGCCGAGTGGCGGAAAACCCACTCCGAAAAAATAGTGGCCGTCACGGAAGAGGATGTGCGTCTGATTGTCTCCAAATGGACCGGTGTCCCCCTTGAGAAGATAGAGCAGAAAGAGACTGCCAAGCTCCTGGAGATGGAGGGGGTGCTATCCAAAACCGTCATTGGTCAGGCTGATCCGATTTCATCGGTGTGCAAGGCCCTGCGCCGTTCGCGAGCCGACCTGAAAGATCCGCGCCGCCCCATTGGCTCGTTTATTTTTCTGGGACCCACAGGTGTGGGCAAGACCTTGCTGGCCAAATCGTTGGCTGAATTCATGTTCAACAGCCCCGACGCCCTGATTCAGATCGATATGTCCGAATACATGGAGAAATTCAATGCCTCCCGCTTGGTCGGATCGCCGCCGGGATATGTGGGGTATGAAGAGGGAGGTCAGCTGACGGAGCGTGTGCGTCGAAAACCCTATTCCGTGGTGCTGTTCGATGAGATCGAGAAGGCGCATCCCGATGTGATGCACATGCTGCTGCAGATTCTGGAGGAAGGCCGTCTGACCGATGGACTCGGCCGTACGGTTGACTTCCGGAACACCATCATCATCATGACCTCCAATATCGGGGCGGATCTGGTCCGCCGCGGAGGGGGGTTAGGGTTTGCCGGACATTCGGCCGAAACCAACTACTCGACGCTCCAGTCGCAGATGCTGGAGGCCGCCAAGCAGAGCTTTCGTCCTGAACTGCTCAACCGCGTGGAGGAACTCATTGTTTTCCGTCCGCTGCAGAAAGAAGATGTCCGAACGATCCTTGAAATCGAAGTGGCCAAGGTGGCCGCCCGATTGAGGTCGCGCGAAATCACGCTCTCAGTGATGCCGTCGGCCTTCGATTTCCTGATGCTCAAGGGGTTTGATCCCGCCTATGGAGCGAGACAGCTGCGTCGTGCCGTGGAGCACTGGCTGGAGAACGTGCTGGCCGAGGATATCTTGCGCGGCAAAATTGAGAACAACGAAATCATCGAGGTGGAGGAGGGGGACGACTGTCTGGAATTCCATCCCCCGAAGAGCGAACTCGCCCGGCGCGCCGCGAAGGCCAAGAAAGCGCCGGTGAAAAAATCGGCAAAGAAAGCCGCGAAAAAAACCGCGTCACGGAAGAAAAAGAGCGAGGGGCCAGAATGAGTTTCCGAGTTCAAAACACACTCACGAGAACCCTGGAAGAGTTTGTCCCGCTGGAGTCCGGCCATGCCCGCCTCTATACCTGCGGGCCGACCGTCTATAACTATGCCCACATCGGAAACTACCGCGCCTATGTGTTCGAGGACCTGCTTCGCCGCTGGCTTCAGTTCAAAGGGTTCCAGGTTACGCAGGTGATGAACCTGACGGATGTGGATGACAAAACCATCCGGGATTCCCAGAAGAAGGGCCAATCGCTGGATGACTTTACCGCCCCGTTCAAAACGGCTTTCTTTGACGATATCCGGACGTTGAATATCGAGCCGGCCGAGCATTATCCTGCCGCTACCGATCATATTCAGGAAATGATTGCCCTGATCGAAATCCTTTTGGAAAAGGGAGTTGCGTATCGTTCAGAGGAAGGATCCATCTATTTCAGCATCGATAAGTGGCCGGCTTACGGCAAGCTGGCGCGTCTGGATCGCGAAGGGATGCGGTCGGGCGTCCGCGTGGCCTCGGATGAATACGACAAAGAAAATGTCGCCGACTTTGCGCTCTGGAAGGCGTGGGACGAAAAGGACGGAGAGGTCGTGTGGGATTCCCCCTTCGGCCGTGGGCGTCCGGGATGGCACATCGAATGTTCGGCCATGAGCCAGAAATATCTGGGCCCCAGTTTTGATATCCACACCGGGGGCGTGGACAACATCTTCCCGCACCACGAAGATGAGATCGCGCAAAGTGAGGCGGCGAATGGACAGCCGCTGGCCACGTACTGGCTGCACTGCGCGCATCTGATGGTGGATGGGCACAAGATGTCCAAATCGCAGGGGACCTTCTATACGCTGCGCGATGTACTGGAGCGCGGCTACTCCGGACGCGAGGTCCGGTACGAACTCTTGGCGACGCATTATCGCGCATCGCTGAACTTCACCTTTTCCTCCCTGGATGCCGCGCGAACCTCTCTGCGCCGGATTGATGAGTTCACCACACGTGTCAAAGAAGCTGCCGGAACCGTTCCGGCCGGACTGCTGCCCGGTTGGGCTCATGACACCGCTGAACGATTTGAAGCCGCTATGGACGAGGATCTAAATATTTCGGGCGCGCTGGCCGCTTTGTTCGATGCCATCCGGGAAGGGAATGCCGCGATGGATTCCCATACGCTGGATGCCGCGGAGGCCTCGGCCATGGTCGAGCTGTTCCAACGCTGGGATGGCGCGCTGGGCGTGCTGGAAAAACCGGTCGAATCCATTCCTGCCGAGGTTCAGTCGCGGGTGGATCGGCGCCAGGAGGCACGTGCCGCCAAGGATTGGGCGCAATCTGATGCGCTGCGCGACGAAATGGCTGCCCTGGGCTGGCTGGTGAAAGACACCCCCAATGGGCAGGTGATTACAAAAGCCTAAAGAAAGTGTTCCCCGGTTTTCCGGATTCCTGATAAATATGATTTAGATTGGAGAGGGCAGATGAGCAAAGGCAGACTGATTACATTTGAAGGGCCGGAGGGCGCGGGCAAGAGCACGCAAGCCTCTATGCTGATTACCAAACTCGAGGAGCGCGGCATCGAGGTCATCTATACGCGTGAACCCGGCGGCACCAAACTGGGCGAAGCCATTCGCGGTGTCCTGCAATATAACGAGGCCGGTGAAGATCCCTGTGCGGAAAGCGAAGTGCTCCTCTTTGAAGCCAGTCGTGCGCAACTGGTCCGGAAGGTTATTCAGCCGGCTCTGGATCGCGGGGCCTGGGTGCTGTGTGACCGGTTTGCAGATTCTACCACGGCGTATCAGGGCTTCGGCCGGGGCTTCTCCGTGGAACTGATGGAAACCATCAACCAGTTTGCGGTGGGCGCGGCGGTGCCGGACATGACCATTCTTCTGGATGTGAATGTGAGCCTGGGCATGCAGCGCTGTGCCAAACGCCAGGTGGGCAAAAAAATCCAATATGACCGGATTGAGAGCGAAGCCCTGGAGTTTCATGAAAAGGTTCGTCAGGGCTACCTTGAACTCGCAAAGCGATTTCCGGATCGCTTCCGCAAGGTGGATGCCATGCGCCATGCCGAACCGATTGCCGAGGATGTCTGGAAGCTGGTGAACGATGCCTTTTTCGCCAAGGATTGAAGCCGCGCTTGATAACTTCCGTCGCGCAAAAAAGGCGGGGCGCCTGCCGCATGCTTTGTTGGTGTCAGGACATCCGCGCGGTGCGGGCGGGGAGTTTGCCGAGGGCTGGCTGTCACTGGTCTTTCCGGGTCTGGAGGGGGATCAGCTGCGGAAGCATGTAGATATCCGCTGGGTGGAACCGGAGGGGAAAAGTCGTGCGATCAAGGCCGAGGAAAGTCGTGAACTGATTCAGTTCTTTGAGTTGACCTCCTATGAGGGCGGATGCAAGGCCTGCGTGATTCTATTTGCGGACCGGATGAATCCCACGGCGCAGAATATTCTTCTCAAGACGCTGGAGGAGCCGCCTTCGAACAGTTATCTGTTGCTGGTGACGGACACGGCGGCGGCGATGCTGCCGACGATCCGGTCCCGTACTCAGGTGGTCGATGTGAGCGAAGGGGGGGGGG
>Ga0075121_1001544_pt1 | contig 14132 bp, 17 predicted proteins | sample AntAceMetag02UKG_FD_69793 | JGI IMG/M metagenome (GOLD analysis project Ga0075121, IMG submission 69793) | Saline lake microbial communities from Ace Lake, Antarctica - Antarctic Ace Lake Metagenome 02UKG | ecosystem: Environmental > Aquatic > Non-marine Saline and Alkaline > Saline | place... | reverse complement strand
ATGAATTCCACTAACTCTTTCATTGGTCGCCTCCTGCGGTGATCTTATTTTGCTGAGTCTTCAGCTTTCATATCTATTTCATCATTGGCTACGTCAGATTGTTCTGATACAACCTCAGATGTTGCTTTGCCATATTTCGTTTCATGAAACTTCTTTAAGATGCCTTCTCTTTTAAAAAGGCTTTTTACTGTATCCGAAGGAATCGCACCTTGTTCAAGCCAATACAGGGCTCTTTCATGATCAATTTTATATTCGAATTCTTCCGGTTTAGGATCATAAAATCCAATTTTCTCGATGAAAGCACCGTCTCTTTTCTTGCGGGAGTCAACAACAACCACTCTGTAGGAAGGTTGATTACGAGCACCCATTCTTCTAAGTCTGATCTTTACTGACAAAAAAACCTCCAACGTTTAATGTGTAAATATCTTTATATCAGAAAATTACAGTCAAGTTTTTTTAGGAACACGAAACATTCCACTTATCAATTTTTAGAAAACTTGAACTATTTGGCAATTTTCCCAAAAAGTATGCCACACCAAAAAGGATGTTTAAATGCAGTCAATAAAAATCGAACCAATAGGTATTATTCATAGCCCATATAAGAATACAAATGAGATTCCAAGCCAAGGACATCTCCGAGAAAAAGTTGAAGCTGTGATTGAGATAGGGGAAAAATATAAGCCGGCAATGCATGATATTGAGGGATTTTCACACATGATAGTACTCTTCTATTTTCATAAAAGCACACATACTGATATGAAGGGGCATCCTCCGTGGGAAAATGACGAACATGGCGTATTTGCATTACGCAGTCCGCACCGTCCTAATCACATCGGGATGACTGTGATAAAAGTGAAGGAGGTTCGGGATAATAAAATTGTTTTTACAAATGTTGATATGCTGGACGAAACACCTGTGATCAATATCAAACCATATATTGGAGAATTTGAGAAAATTGAGGAGCCAAAATATGGATGGTTGGAAAAGCATTTAGAATAATTAAATGTTAATGCGTGTTCATCCTTTTTTTTATAATAATGTCTTCAAATCTCTAATATCATCAATTAGAAAATCAGCATCCACAAAATCCTCTCTTTTCCCATATCCATATAAGCAGCCGATCGTCACACAACCATTTGCCTTTCCGGACTCAACATCATAGTAGCGATCTCCAACTACAACAGCTTTTTTACTTTTCAAATTTTTTATAAAATCTGAAATGATAGTGATTTTATTCAATCCTTCACTTTCCCCAATACATTGAGAAATATCAAGGTACTTATCCAGAGTGAAAACATTTTTTACATTGTGGAAATAACGCATCGAGCAATTGCTTTCCAGCCCTATTCTGTATCCCTGTTGCTTCAAATATACGAGTGTTTCTTCCGTGCCCGGGAAAAGCATTCCCTTGCCGGACTTCAGTGCGATCTCTTCGTGGTCCTGGATTCCAGTGTGAAGTTCATCGATCAAATACTTGTGTTCTTCATCCAATAAATCGAGATAAAACTGCACGGACGGCTGCCCGATCTTTCCCAATATAAGTTCGGGAGAGGGCATTTCTCTCGTGATGTTGTGATTCTTGTACAAATCCCTCAAGGCATTCTGAATCGCAAAAACTGCGTATGTATCGGACTTCAGCAAGGTGCCGTCCATATCGAAAATAACTAAATCTATATCTTTAATTTTCATTTATTTAGCTCACTAATTTACACAGATTTTCGCAGATAAAAAATACTGAATTGAGTTATTATAAAAATATCCATGTGTATCTGTTTCATCAGCGTTGATCTGTGGACTCGTTTTATTTTATTAATACATATAGAATAGAAGCAAAGATTAAGAAAGCAAGAATTTGTACTACATAGTCAAACCATTTGAGCTTCTGAGAAATATAATACGTGCGGGATGGGTACAATCTGAATCCTTTCAAATCCAATGCTATTGCACGAAACCGCACTGTACGCATTGCCTGTGCCAGAACAGGAAAAATGATAGCTGAAAATGCATGAAATCTCCTGAAAAGATGTATCTTTCGAAAATATATTTCACGGAATCGTAACTGATCTTTGGTGATTTTGAGTTGTTCTTCGAACATGCGAACGAAATAAAAAGTGCTGGCTATCATCAAGCAGAGTTCGTAGGGAAATTTCCAGCCACGTAATGCAAGGATAAAATTATAATAGGGAATATCAAATAAAAGCGATACGATAATCAGGAGAATGAGCAGCCGGATACTCACACTCAGTGCGATCAGCAACCCTTCTGAATACAGCGTGATGAATTTCCAATGAAAAAGTACGATACCGTCATGCCGGAAAAGTATTTGCATAATAAAAAGAAATATGATGAGAATGAGAAGAAATCGCAGTCTTTGCCATAGGAGCGCAAATCGTTTTTTTGTCGGATTTAAAACGAATACAAGGATAAGGCAGATGGCAAATAACATCATAAGGTGCACTATATTATGCATGAAGAGGGAGAGAGAGGAAATTATAACAGAAATTATAAGATATGTGCGCGTGTTCATTTGCTTCCTATGATGTGCGAAATGTGTGTATCAGCGATCTCATATACTCTGTCTGCAACAAGCGCAAATGCTTGTGGTCTTTGAGTGGCGATAAGCGCGCCTATTCCTGCCAGTTTTTGTTGAGCAAGTATGGACAGTAGGATATTTACCCCTTCATTATCAAGTCCGAAAAGCGGATCGTCGAGGATCCAGAATTTGTGCTTATTCAATAAAAGTCCGGCAAGAACGACCCTTTTTTGCTGCCCAGCACTGAGCTCCCAAAGAGGTTTATCAATGAGATCTTTCAGTCCGAACCTCTCGAAGATATGCGTTCTTTCTTCTTTAAATTTTTCATTATCCTTTTTTAGAAATTTGTGCTGCCAGAGTGCAAGGTCTTCTTCGGGAGTTGAACCGAGTAGATTATTCTCTGTTTTTTCCTGGATATAGACAATTTTTGATGTAATATATGACTGATCGATCGCCTGGAAATTCTTTTCTTCGAATAGAATATTTCCTGAATATGAGAGCAGCAATTTGTAGAGAATTTTACACAGGGTTGATTTCCCGCTTCCATTTTCGCCAGAAATAACGGTCACTTCATTACGATAGACTTCCAGATCGATATTGTCAAAGATGAGTTTCCTATCATATGAAAAACTGAGAGTGTTTAAAGAAAAAAGCGGTTTCATGAGAGTGTTATTACCTTGTCTGCTATGTCGTCAAACGTGTGGGTGGTGGAGGAAATAATTATGAGTTTATCCCGCTTAAAATGCTGAATACATTTTTTCACATTTCTGATAGAGTCAGCTGATAAACAGTCTTCTGGTTCATCAAGCAGAATGATGTCGGGCGATAGTGTAAAAACTGATGCAATGGTCACGAGCTTTTTTTGCCCGTAGGATAAAGTCGCAATTTCTGATTTCAGTAAAAGCAATAATCCCAATAATTCAGAAACATTCTCAATCCTCTTTCGGATTTCCTCCACAGGGATTTTCAGATTTTCAGGTCCAAATGCAAGTTCATGTTCTATCTGGGGAAAACTCAGCTGCATTTCCGGTTCCTGGAACACCATACTGATGAGCGGCGAGAGTTCGGGTAATGAAAGTGAACATATATCAATATCACCAATTAAGATTTGCCCGCCAACGATGCCATTTACGGATTTGGGAATAATGCCGCAGAGCATGGAAAGTGTGCTTGTTTTTCCACTTCCGTTCTGTCCCTTCAGTAAAATGCATTCACTTTTCCCGGCTGAAAGGTTCAGATCTTTTATGAGCCAATCATCGACCTGGTTGTATTTAAGAAAGAGGTTTTGTACGTTCAGCAATGCCATATTATTTCTGAGCAAGTCCGAAAAATTGGAGACGTTTAAAAATCACAAAAGAGAGCAAGCCGCCCACAATTCCGGAGAGGAAACTCAAACCCAAAGATATCAAAAGAGGAATAAACGGAAGCTGCCAGATGAGGATAGAAACGATTAGAGTTCCAGCGAGATTTGCAGTTATACACAGAATAATATGCGAAAGAGGTTTGGAGAAATCCTTTATGAAAAATGCGGTGATGTCCGCAGTAAAACCGGGTAAAGTAAACGTAATTAATGAGAGCGCTCCATGTGTGCCGACATATCCCAATGCCAGCATGACAATTCCCTGGATGAAGCCCACCAAAAAACCAGTCCATGGCTTTCGCACCATAGCAATTGCAAGCACGATCCACATCATATACAAGCCACCAAAGAGGGAACCTCCTGTGATCATCAGCATGCGGGAAAGCATTTGTGCGATAGGGGTGATGAGGGGTTTTATTGCCAAGCCCAATGCGCTGAAGATTGCAATGTAGAGCAAATCCTGTGTCGAAAATTTTTTAAGAAATTTCATATTTTGCTACTTTTTTATTTTTAAAATGCTTTGTATAGATTTTTTATGAATTGTGTGTCAAGCGAGTTATAAAAGAACACATGTATTTCCTGCTAGAATGTGTTTCTATATTTAAAGTTATTCCTGTATAAATTTTATTGTATGTTAAAATATATTATCCACCAAAACTGCCAATATCGATCAAAACTGCCAATATCGATTTTTTCAAGAGGTATTGGTGCAACGATCTGAAGTCCCGTGTCCCAGCGTGTATGACCCGGCAGGAAAATAATATCTACGTTGGAAAGACAATGCATCCTGAGAAAACGGTCATTCGTGATGCTGTTTTGTGTGCTCCATTTTCTTTATAGAAGATTATTCCGGCTCCACCGCCAGTATAAAGGGTGAGTGTTCTTTTTAGATTATGAATAAAACCAGCTTGCAGGTCAAGATAGTCATATTTTTCAAAATGAGGATCTGTTATGTATGCATCCTGGGACACAGGATATTTGCATCCCCATGTGATGTTTGCAAAACCACCATCGAACATAATACCAAGACTGATCTTTGTGCTGAAGGTGAATTTTTTCTCGAAATCCCATCCGAACCTGATTCCGGGACTTATATATGGAATGACACCCTTCAACTCACCGGCGGAACAAAGAATGGGAGTGAAAGCGAGGAAACATATTAGAACGAAACTCTGAATTACTTTTTTGTCTATTATTTTATAAATTGCCATACTTTTAAGATATACTCTAACGGTAAATTGTATGAGTAGTGGCAGATTGCGTGGTAGTTTCCTGTCAAACCGCTATACAGTTTGAGCGGGTTACAAACCTTGATATTTAGCACATTCTCTGGCATTACTTATACAAAATGTTAGCTGCTGGTGTTTCTATTTTTAGTCTGTTTATCAATGGTATACAATCGCCAGTCTGCTCAATCGGAGCACTGCTGTCTCCGAAAAAAATAGTTTTTAGGGTAGGCAAAAAGCTGCGGCTGATAGACAAGCTCTTTTGCAATTTTTGGTTGCGAGTTGGCTTGTGCGAATTGCAAATGTGCTTGGCTATGTGAGCTGATAACTGTATCATAGTGATAAATTTGTTAACCACCTATTAATGTGTTCATTATTTGAATTGCATATCTTCTTTGCCTGCTTATAACCTTTATATGTCAGGTATCTATATTTTTGCTCATTGAGATTCATAACATGATCTATTTTATGAGCAATTTCATCAATGTCACGTGGATCTTTCACAGTTAATTCTGGAATATTTAACCACGAAACTGCGGAACTTACTAATGCTGGAGTACCATTAAAGAAAGATTCTACAACAGAATAACAAAATCCTTCTGAAAATGAAATATGAAGCATTAGCTTTATTTTACTTAATTCAGAAAGATAGTTCTCCGGTGGAATGAAACCAATATCATCAGTGATTTTATCCAGACCAAATCTCCTAATTAAATTGAAATACTCCATTTTACTACCATTAGTAACCAAACGTTCAACATTCTGTGAAAGCGCAACACCACCAATTGTATTGATTATATTTTTATGGCAAGCATTATCATTAAAAATAGAAACAGCATTTATCAGTGGATAATGTATTTGTTCTAATTCTCTATTTGTTGAAAATGGCGCTGGTAGATAAATAATATCAGATCTGCAAAACAACCTAAATAGAGCATAGGAGCCAACAAAAAGGTAGTCAATTCTTTTTTCATCAAGCCATTGAAGATAAATACATAAATTATTAATTTCTTCATTTGAAATTTCAGCTTGTGCAGGAGGTGAGCAAAATAAAATTCCTTTCTTGCTGCCAATTTCATTTAAAATACATTGATTTCTAATAATCCAATTACGCCCTCCAAAAATGATTAGATCAGGCTCAGTATGTTTAATTTTTTGCAAAGTGTTGACGTGACCTTCTTCATCAATTAGCAAAAAATCAGTTTTTAAGCGTTTCTTTTTAATTAAATGATATAGTTCTTCTAAATGTTTTCTTAAACCTGTGCTGTTGTTTGGACTTGTAATAAGTATCATAATTTATAATTTACCTCACTCTTAAGTACATCCATAATGCTAGGATAACTATTAATATCCTTAATTACTTTAGAAAAATTAAACTGAGGATCATTCTTTCCCTTTGGATTTTTAATAATATCAGTAACCTTTTCAATGAGTTCAACTATGTCTTCCTCTGGGAAAAAGGCAAAACCTAAACTCTCCGATTCATATTTAATTGCTCTATACTCTTGATTATCAATACGCCTTTCCCCTGGAATTATAATTGCAAGTTTTGATAATGAAATTAGCTCAATAAGTGTATAATAACCCGCTTCAGATATTATTAAATCATGACTTTGTACTAAATCTAAGAAAGAATCAGACCATTTAATAAGTTCTGTATTGGGCAATTCTTTAAAAACAAATTCACTATTGCCTTTTATTAGTGTGAATTGAATTTTAAAAAATTTTGAAAGTTCAATTATTAACTCCTGTACTATTTCAAAAAAAGTATTTGAAGATGGTCTTCCGCCTCCTCCACATGTAACTAATATTTTACTAATATTGTTAATCTTTTTGTACTTGCCAATTGGTATATCAATAGGTCTAACAATTCTTTCATTATTTGATATTCTTTCAATATGATATATATCTTTAAGTGTAAGTATCAAGTCGAAGTAATCATAATAATTTCGTGTTTTTATTATTTCTCGATGGCTATCTCTTAGAGGATAACTGATTAAAATACTTTTAAGATTAGTGGATCTTGCATATTTAACTATTGCAAGATCATAAAAAGTTGAGAAAATTAATATGTTTATATCGTAAGTTCTTAATAAATCAATGAGCTCTGCTTTATACTTATATGATATCTTTCCACCAAGAGATTTCATATGAGGTTGAGATGGGATTTTGACCATTCTTAATTTTGTTTCTTTGAAATTTGAATAATCAGAATAGTCATGTTCAGTGAAAAGAACAACCTCGGTGTTATTTTTTAATAATTCGTAAGACAGCTTTGTTGTGAGAGACATATGACCCATTGTGCCTCCACTTCCTATTGAGATTATACCTATTTTATTCATTATTAATTTCCTTTAAGACAAAATTAAGTAAAGAAAATACCTTTTCTCCCCAAACTAAACTTTGGTTTCTTCCATCCCAAAATATATTATCAAAGTTATTTTCCACACTATCTCTTTTGCATAATTCGAATAATGCAACTTTTAACTTCTCTAATGATATTATAGCCCCAGAAACTCTAGTTATATAGGATCTAGGAGAAAACTGTTTAATGTTTTCAAGAGCATATTTTATTGCACTTGATAATCCTTCTGGAGTAGGATTAAATATTACTCCAGTATTAGAATTAATATGTTTTTTAGTTGGAAAACTACAATCGTTTGGAACTAGAACTGGAATATTTGCAGCTAGGCACTCCATTTTGAACCTATTGATCCCTTCTACTTTAGTTGTTAAAACACCAATCTTACATTTATTTATTATTTGGTTAATTTCTTGTTTCGTATTAGGAAGCTTTTCATTTGATACTACATTACTATATAAAAAATCAATATTGCTTGATATTTTTTTTGCTTCCTTAAGACATTCACTTACCAATCCTAATTCATCCCTATTTCCATTTTCAACAAAGTGTCCAAATTTTATAAATCTTTTCTTTGGAAGAAGAGAGCACCCCCTTATAAATAATAAAGGTCTTTTAAATCTATCCCAAGAGGAAATCTGTATGCCATCTATTTCTTTTTTCATAATTAAGGGGTAAAACTCTTTTGTATCAACAAAATCTGCTGGACCAATATCCAACAATATTGACTTTGGATACATTTCTTTTGTTTTCTCCCAAGTTGATAAATCCTCAACAAGTTTTATATCGGCATATTTTGAATCATTTATTCCTTCCCATGCTCTTCTTTCTATGATATAAAATTTATCTTTTATTGTTGGAAATAGCTCAACTAATGAATCTACTTGTGATAATATAATAGCTCCCTTATGCATTCTTTCATTTTTAACATATGGCATTTGAAGAATCTTTGCAGAATAGTATTTTAGATTATCATCAGAATTGCACATAGTCTAAGCTTTTTGGGTCATTGAACTGAATAGATTCTACTAGAATATTAGTTACCCAAATAGGATCAATTTTATGATTGTAATGCTCTAATTCAATGGGATTTATTGTTGTTTTCTTTTTTCTGAGTTGAGCTTCTAGTTTTGATAGTGCACTAACTTCATTAATTCGATTTATTTTAGGAATTTTTGTGGTTTGGTATTCTGGGAAAATAATTCTTTCAATTTTTACCGTTGATTTAGAACAAACCCCATATGTTTTAACCAACTGTTTTCTTGAAATAGCCAAACCAGCATCTACATGAAAAGCTTTCTTAAATATTATATTTTGTATAGCATCATCATCAATATATTGAGTTGCATCAGCTTGATTGTAATCTGAAAGCAAATAATCGAGTGGAGAATTCACGATGTTTCCGAATCGTACTCTGATTGTTTTAGGAACATAACGACCTATAAAAGAGTTGCCTTCAAAGCTGACAAGCACACTCTCATCTGAAACAAAATCAGCTCCATACTTTTCAAGAAAATGCAACATTAAAGAAGTTTTTCCCGATCTTGAATTTCCACATATAAGAATCCCTTGATTATTTTTAGATATTAAAGAGCCATGAATCAATAATGTTGTGTTTAATTTTGAGCAGTTATAAATATTACTCCGTAAACATATCAAAGCAGATGATTCGTCATTCTTCAAATAATTAAGAACTTTAAAGTTCTTATTTATTTTCCAAATTGTTTTTGTTTTAGTCCCATATCTATAATAATCCCGTCCTGAATATGGTTTTGTATAATTACTCTTAAAAAAAGAATAGGGTAAAGAATTATCTTTTTTAATGGAACTAAAAGGACTGGCTTCTTTAATTGATATTGAACCATTTGGATTTGATATGTTGTAATTATCATTTTCAATACAATTTTGAATCCTTGAAATCAAGCCTTTCGGTGCACTTAATTTGATTATTTTTTCATCAAAATAGTTGAAAACTAGGTCATCCATAAGATTTTTTGGATTTATGTTAATTCCTGTCATTGAGTATACATTTTTTAGCACCCAGTTTACGTCTATCATTTTGTAAGTTCTTGTCCAGATCCCATTTAGGTTTATCAAAATATCCTTTAGGGTGATCCATGTGTATTACCTCATAATCACTCTTATATGGTATCTGTTCTAGATCAAATGTCTCGGCCAATTTCCATTGAAAATCAGCATCCCAGCAACCCCAGCTTATAAAATCTTCACAGTAATTACCAACTTCTAAGGCGTGTTCCTTTCGTAAAAAAGTACCTCCACAATGTCTTTCTTGATTAAAATATTTTGGCTCTTTCCCAACATTTGATGACTCTGATAGATAACTTATAAAATCTTCTTCTGAAGCTATGAACGTTTTAATACGACCATTTTCACTTTTCTTAAAAACTTTAATATTTTTTGGGCGATCATCAAGTTTCACAATATAATCTTCTGAAAAATTTAAATTATTTACCGTTTTCTTATACCCTTCATCCTGAACCAAATTATAAGACGTAAAAAAATCTTCAATGAGAAGACGACGCATTGGTGGTCGTTTAAAAACTAATTCTTTGCCTTTTTTGATAAGGTTTAATAAGGAACTGAAATAATACTGTGAAGGGAAGAATACATCTGAATCACTAACATATAAGAAAGGACCATTTGAATTTTTAATCCCTTTATTGATTACTTTGGGTAATGTTATAGGTGATGTTATTCCATCAGAATTTGAAACGATTAATTCTATACTAATATCCCTTTGTAAGTCGATTGATTGTTTTACAATCTCTAATCGTTTAATGTCTGCATTTCCATAAAATGGAATTATTACACTAATTAACATATCTTGAGACATTCCTTTTATCATTTTTTATTGCATTAGATATTCCATTAATTTTTCTTTCTAATTCAATAGCTTCGTTTCTTTTCCACATTTTTGATGAAAAGTATCCTCTTTCATGATCTAAGTGTAATACATTAAAATCAATAGTGTCAGGAAAGAATTTAAGATTATACATTTCCATAAGTTTCCATTGTAAATCAGAATCTTCACCACCCCAATTAATGAACTCTTCACAGTACCCTCCAACCTCTTCAAAATGGATTCGCCTCAATAAATTTCCCCCACAATGGAGATTTTCAGTCCAGATAGTTGGTTCCTCACCTAGCAATGATTTGTTATTTATATACCTTTCAAATTCACTGTATGATGTCGTAAATGTTTTCTCATAATATCCTCCATCTTTCTTCACAACTTTAAGTTTCCTTTTTAATCCATCCATTGTTGCAAGAAATTCTTGTGAAAAATCTAAACTGTTTATTGTCTTCCGAATTTTGTATTTTTTGCAATGATTATTGAAAATATTAAAATTTTCAAGAGGTATTCTACGCATTGGAGGACGGTGCAAAGCGAGCTTTTGATCTTGTTCTAAAAGACTAATTCCCTTTTGTAAAAAATATTCATCAAAAAATAAAATGTCAGCATCATTTGTATAGATGAATTCCCCTATGGATTCTCCAAAACCAATGTTTCTTACTCTACCTGGATTAAAATTACTAATATCTTTTGATGGAATAAATTTTGTAAAAATATACTTTATGTCCTTAGGGATTATCGACTGCAATTTTGGTGAAATTCCTTGTTCTGAAACAACTATCTCTAATTTAACACCTTTTTGAGCTCTTATTGATTCAATTGAAAGAATTGCTCTATTAATATCAAATTTACCATATATAGGAATTATTACACTAATCAGTCCTTTCTTATAATTCGAATCGCTTTTCTGAGTCATAACAGTATTCAATTATTTTTTGTGAGAGTTCATTTTTGGAGTAGGTTCGTTTTTTGTCCTTATACATGCAATCCTTAATATATGACAAAAGACTATCAGAAATTTTAGCAAGTTCAATATTTGTAATTTTCGATAAAATATATTTATCACTTGTTATACCAAACTTTATCGTCTTTTGGGAATTTCTTCCCCATAATCTATATTGGGTACCTGTTATAACACAGTCACTTGTGAAAATCGGTTCCTTTTCTTTAAGTGAAATAATTAACTCTTTATATTCTTGTTCAAACTTATCAAAGTCAGCTTGATTAAACTTTAAACTATATTTTTTAACTAAAATTCTTGGATCTATCATTGAAGCTCTTTCACCATAACCATATACCGCTGTACCAATTCTTTTTACCCCCATCATTATTAGGGCATTAATATTGTTTAATGCTTGTTTTTTGTCATCATGTGGATGAAATTCAATTTCTCTTAGGTCAGTTTTAATTAGCGAGAAAAGCTTTTCTAATTTTGAAACATTCGCAATGCCTTTTGTATCACATACAATTATGGATCTGACACCAGCACTCTTAAGTGTTTCAAAATAAACTTGTAATCTTTTATCTAGATTTTCTTCTTCTGCAGTGGCATCTACTAATGCAATATCAATGGGGCGATCTGAAAGGTTTTTCCAAGACTTTACCATACTAATTGTATGGTCAAGCAACTGACTGGGAGTTATTTTGAGTGTTTTTTTTATCATGTTTTCACTAAAGGGAATCCAGAAGTTTGCAGAAGTATTATTTGCTAAATTCGAAATATTTGCCATTGTTTTTAAATGACTATTCAATGCATGACCAACAACGGCTGTTTCAACTGGTAGGCTGCTAAGATTTAAGGTGATTTCTTTGCAAAAATTTGCTTCTTCAGAGCAAATTGCAGGATATCCTATATTAAAAATAGAATAAGGAAATGCTTTTGCTAGATGATTCATCATTTTGGAATTCACCAGGAAATTCATACAAAGTCCATCTCTACGAAAATCTTCACGAATTGATACTTTATTCATTATCAAAGAATTTATTTATTAATAATCGTACCACTAATTTGAGCGGTGGCTAAAAACAGCTCTTTTGCAAATTCTGGTTGTGCGTCAGCTAGTGCGATTTGCAAATGTGCTGTTTGTGCGTGGGCTTCCCTAACTGTCCCGAAGGGCAGAAGGGCGTGAGCAAAACTAATTTTTTCTTGCATCAACCTTCAATCAATGAGCCAATATTATCAATCGGTTTATTCAATTTTTATAACTAGGTTTCAATTTTGCAGTTTGGTTCTTTTCACTTGCAGCTAACTACTACATAAACGCCATATGTCGTATATGCCGCCATATTGGCATGCTAAACGAATATTTTATTCTTTTATTTCTCATATATTACCACATGTCTTGTACGAACGTGCAGAAGGTGTTGTGTAAACTGTTGGATAATACTTTTCCCGCTTCTTTTTAAAAACTGTTTGAATTTCTTTGAGTCCCTCAAAAATACATGCTATTTATTTTGTCAAATTTAATTTCCTGTGCTGTAATTATCCCCGTTCATAGATTGGTAACAAGTGGTTTGGTTTAATATTTCCCGAGCCGTCAGGGACCACTCTCGGACTTGTGGGAGCGTCATGGAATGGTCCATGATACCTCATTAATAAAATAAAATTTTAAGATTTAACAATTATTACGTTTATACTCCTCTGCATCCTTTGCGTGAAATTCTTTGCTTTTTCGTGTCCTTTCGTGTCCTTTCGTGCTTTTTGTGGTTTAATTAAAATCTGCTAATTTAGCGTTGATCTGTGTTCTATTTGGGCAAGAACTTGACACGAAAATTTATGTCCGGTTAGAAGCTATTCAAAATAATATCAGTGGTGAACAGGATGTCAGACAACCTTATCACGAAAGAAAAGTGGGTTGAAGAAATTCTAGAGAAATATCCCACAGCACAGGAATTCCTTTCAAAGAAAAATATTGTATGCGTGATGTGCGGTGAACCTGTGTGGGGTTCTCTGGAAGAACTCATGCAGGACAAGGATTTTTCCAATGAGGAAATCAATACAATTATAAAAGAATTAAATGAATTTATAAAGGAATAGGAGGTATTTTCATGCCTAATGCAAAATTGCAGGTGCCAAACCCGACCAATGAACCGATCCTCGGTTACAAGGCAGGATCACCTGAGAAGAAACTTCTTAAAAAGACACTCACCGAGATGATGAGCACAGAAATTGAGATTCCGCTTATTATTGGTGGGAAAGAGATCAAAACCGGCAATCTCGGCGAATGCAGAATTCCGCATGATCACAAGCATATCATCGGGAAATATCACAAGGCAGGACCCAAAGAGGTTGAGATGGCTATCGAAGCAGCGCTGGAAGCCCGTGAAAAATGGGCATCAATGCCGTGGGAGGATCGTGTTGCGATCTTTCAGAGAGCAGCGCAACTGCTTGCCACAAAATACCGTCAAATTATCAATGCCGCAACAATGCTGACACAGAGTAAAAATGCGTTCCAGGCAGAGATCGATTCTGCATGCGAGCTTATTGATTTCTTCCGCTTCAATACCTATTATGCGATGAAGATATACGAGCGTCAACCGAATTCAGCACCTGGAATGTGGAACACTCTCGAACACCGCGCTCTGGAGGGATTCGTCTTTGCAGTAACTCCTTTCAATTTTACTTCAATAGCTGGAAACCTGCCCTCAGCACCGGCACTCATGGGTAATGCCTCATTGTGGAAACCTGCATCTTCAGCAGTGTTTAGCGCATATTATCTTATGAAATTATTCAAAGAAGCAGGAGTACCTGATGGTGTGATAAACTTCATTCCCGG
>Ga0075121_1001543_pt1 | contig 14134 bp, 8 predicted proteins | sample AntAceMetag02UKG_FD_69793 | JGI IMG/M metagenome (GOLD analysis project Ga0075121, IMG submission 69793) | Saline lake microbial communities from Ace Lake, Antarctica - Antarctic Ace Lake Metagenome 02UKG | ecosystem: Environmental > Aquatic > Non-marine Saline and Alkaline > Saline | place... | reverse complement strand
CAAAGCTTCTTGAGATTCTTTTTTATCAAGTTTTTCATAAGCAATTTTTCGAACTTCATAATATTCATTATTTTTTGCAATATCTTCCAAAACATCTTTGTTGGTAATTTTTTCAATTGCAGCCTCACGTAAATATTCTGATTCATCATTTTTAACAATATGATTAAGAATTTTTTGATCAGTCAATTTACTTATTGCTTCTCGGCGAACCCCTTTATCCTGATCATTTTTAGCAATATCAATAAGAATATTTTGATCAGTCAATTTACTTGTTGCGTCAAGGCGAACCCCTCTATCCTGATCATTTTTAGCAATATCCATAAGAATATTTTGATCAGTCAATTTACTTGTTGCTTTACCGCGAACCACTTCATCCTGATCATTTTTTGCAATTTCAATAAGGATTGTCTGATCTGTTATTTTTCCAATTGCAGTCCTACGTACATAATCTGATTCATCATTTTTTGCAATCTCAATAAGAATTGTTTGGTCATTAATTTTTTCAATTGCAGCTTCACGTGCATATTCTGATTCATCATTTTTTACTTTGTCAGCCAAAGCTTCTTGAGATTCTTTTTTATCAAGTTTTTCATAAGCAATTTTTCGAACTTCATAATATTCATTATCATTTGCAATATCTTCCAAAACATCTTTGTTGGTAATTTTTTGAATAGCTTCTTCTCGAATATTACTATCTTCATCATTTTTTGCAATCTCAATAAGAATTGTTTGGTTTGTTATTTTTTTTATTGCTTTTCTACGAACTTCTGGGGTTGAATGTTTCCACTTTGGTTTAAATAAATCTAAAAATGCCATTTTAATCCACCTATTATTTATTTCTCTTTATTGCCACTAATATTTGTGTCCCCGACAATTTTGTCGTAGATATTCAATTTAGATTCATTACAATAACCCCATTTCTAATTTCAAATTCCTCATTTTCCCCAAAAACAATTTAAATTTCCCTTGATTCAAGGTACAATCCAGATAGAACTTTTCTATCATTCCTGTCAAATATTTTCGCTGTTTTAGAATGCAAATTGTATTAAAGAATCAGATAGATTAATTTTATAGGAGCCTTTATGAAAGAAGATATTTATCAGCAGGTTCGCTGTGATTTAGAAATTATAGCCTATGCTGATAAATGTGCTGATATCATCAGGATTCTGGTCATTACCCATCAGGGTAAACTCGATGGGTCCTATAGGAGAAAGGAATCCGGCCGTGGCAGACCAGCCTTTTGAATCGGAAGGTTCAAACAAAGAGCACTGACCAGCCCTACCGACGACAAGCTTGTTATGCCTATTCTTTCAAGAACTCATAATCACTTTTTAAAATTACATGCCAAATAAATTACTTCTTCAACATTCCTCATGTTTAATGTCGTTAGGCTTTACGGAACGCTTTCATATCCCTCGTTGAAGATACTTAATAAATGTAACCCAGACAAAACTTTGTACGACCCGCCAAATGTACTATACATGATGATGAGCGTTAGTTATTTCATATTATCAGAAAATATTGTAATTATTAAATTCCCTTTCTTATGCCCTTTATCGACATACCTGTATGCCTCAACTGCTTGTTCCAAAGGATAACTTTTATCAATTACTGGTTTAATCTTTTTATTTTCAACAAGATTTTTTAAAAAAATCAAATCTTCCGTTTTATCGGGAGCCATTCCAAGAATAATTTTTTTATTGCTTATTAATGAAGTCCATAATGCCTGAAGAATTGGCCAATCAACAGTTAGATAAATACCTTTCTGTTTTAGTGAGTTTTTGCAATATGAGAATGATATCTTGCTGACCGTGTCGAAAATGATATCATAGGCTTGTCCGCTTTTAGTAAAATCCTCTTTAGAGTAATCAATTACATTATCAGCTCCCAAAGATTTAATCAATTCAAAATTTTTTAAACTACATACCCCTGTAACATTTGCTCCAAAGTATTTAGCTAACTGAACTGCATATGTCCCGACACTTCCAGAAGCTCCATAAATAAGGACATTTTGGTCATTCTTTATATTTGCTTTTCTTAAAAAATGCAATGCTGTAAGTCCACCAATTGGTAATACAGCAGCCTCTTCATAGCTCATTTTGTCTAAATTAATGGATACTAACCTATCCTCTGATAGACATTTATATTCGGCATTAGTACTACCGAAACTAATCCCTTTATTATATCCAAAAACATTATCTCCTTTCTTGAATCGTTTCACATCTTTTCCAATGGATTCAATTTTACCAGATAATTCCCAACCAGGTATATTACTTCTCGGTTTTGTAAAACCAAATATAATCCTTCCAAGTAGCCAAAACCATTTCGCAAAATCAAATCTTCGAATTCTACAATCACCTGTAGTTACTGACGATGCATAAACCTTTATCAGGGCTTCATTGCTCTTAGGGATAGGTTTATTAACTTCTTTGAGTTTAAGAACTTCAGGTGGTCCGTACTTTGTGCAGACAATAGCTTTCATTTTTTTCATCTCATTGGTATTTTGATTTAAGTGGTTATCAATTTAATAATAACGCACAACTTGTGGGTAACAACTATTGTTGTTATTCCTCCCATTTGGTGGGATAACAACAATTGCGTATATTTTTCTTTTGTCATTTTACTATTTCATCCAATCAAACTTCTCAAAAATAATGACGCATATCCTCCAAAAACAATTTTAATTTTCCTTGATTCAAAGTGCAATCCAAATCGAACTTTTTCTATCATTCCTGTCAAATAATTTCACTGTTTTAGATTGCAAATTGTTTTAAAAAATCAGATAGATTAATTTTATAGGAGCCTTTATGAAAGAAGATATTTATCAGCAGGTTCGCTGTGGTTTAGAAATTATATCCTATGCTGATAAATGTGTTGATCTCACCAGGGACCCGGTCATTTCCCATTAGGGTAAATTCAAGAGGTCCTATGGGAGATTGAATACCCGCAGTGGCAGCCCAGCCCTGGGTATTGAAATTTTTGGCAGGAACACTGTAAAAATTCTGGATAATTCTGGCAGCATCATATCTGAGGATAATATATTTATCACTACAAGTCAATACTTTACTATTCATAATTTAATGATTTTACGGGATTAGCAGAAGCAGCTCTAATAGCAAGTGATAACACTGATAATATTGCGATAAATAGAGTTAGAAATGCCGCAATTACGAAGAACCAAATATCTAACGAAATTCTATAAGCAAAATTCTGTAACCAATTACTCAGGAAATATATGGATACAGGAATGGCAAAAATATTTGCATAAATGACCCATTTCACGAAATCTTTTGAAAGAAGGTACACAATTTGATTAACTGATGATCCATGTACTTTTCTAATGCCGATCTCTTTGATTCTCTGCTCAACCATAAACGAAGCAAGTCCAAATAATCCCAGACATGAAATCATAATTGCTAAAACAGTGAAATAGTTGAAGAGTTTATTTTTTTTGATCTCCATGGCATAGGTTTCATTAAACTCATCATCCATGAAACTGTAACTTAATTCTTCTTCCGATTCATAATATTCTTGAATAGTTTTTGTAATTGCACCTATAGTTTCACTGATGTTATCAGGTTTGATCTTAATAAAAGTTAACCCAAACCTGTCTGGATAGCTAAACATGATCATCGGTTCGATATCTTGATAATAATCTCGAAAATTATGGTCTTTAATAACTCCTATAATTGTTAAGGGTTTTATGTCACTATTAAGTTGAACAGTAATTTCCTTACCTAAAGGCTCTTCAAGTTCCATTTGTAAAACAGCTTTCTCATTCACTATTAATCCGGTCAGCTCATCATTTTCGGAACCTTTTCTAAAGTTACGCCCCTGGATGATCTCTATATCAAAAAGGTCCAGATAGTCAGAGTCAATCGAGGTTCCCCATACTTGTCTATATATTGTCGAGTCTTTAGCAGCCCAGTGAATATTGCACAAAGCATAAATACGTGATGGAGAATACATTGCCATTGAGGCATTTTTGATCTGGGGATTTTTTAGTAACTCTTCTTTTAACTCTTCAGGAACACCCCATGGCAATTTTAGAACATGTTCTTTATTAAATCCCGGATTTCTATTTCTAAGATATTTCAGTTGTTTATTGATCACGAGAGAAGATATTATGAGAATTATGGATAATGTAAACTGAAAAATTACTAAAATATTCTTTAAATAAATTTGGACTTTGTTATTTCGAAATCCCTTCTTCATAATTTTTACAGGTGGGAGAGATGATAAAAATAAGGCAGGATATATTCCTGAAATAAATCCGGTTAATAAAGCGATACCAATAATCCCAAGGCAATATATGAGATCAAAATATCTCCAGGAGAAGTTTTTCCCCGATAAATCATTAAAAGCTGGAAAAATAGCCAAAACGATAACTAAACCAATTATCATGGCTAAGGATGAGATAAATAGAGATTCAGTTAAGAATTGTGATATTAATTGTTTTCTTTCTGCTCCCAATACTTTTCTCATACCTATTTCCTGAGCTCTTTTAAATGAAACAGCAGTAGAAAGGTTTGTAAAATTAATGCAGGCAATTATAAGTATAAAAAATGCAAGGAATGAGAATAAATAAACTTGTTTTCTTTCTCCTGTTAAACCGATATTATAATCATAAGATGAATTTAAGTATATATCATTTAAAGGTTGAAAGAAAGTAAATCCTAAATAATCTATTTCCCGAAGTAGATCATCCAGCTTTTCTTTTATTGATTGAGGGGTTACATTATTTTGGAATAGAAGATAAGTTGTATAAGCTCGAAATCCTCTAACCTCAACATTCTCATCAAACTCTTTAATTAAAGAAAAAGGCATAATGTAATCAAACTGTAGATGTGAATTACTTGGAAAATCTTTTATAATCCCAGTAATTGTTAATTCAGTATATGAACCAATTGTCTTTCCTATTGGGTTTTCATCTCCAAATATCTGTTTTGACATCTTCTCGGTAATTATAGCAGAAGCTGGATCGCTAAATGATGTTTCTTTATCTCCAATGATAAAGTCGTAAGAAAAAATCGAAAAGAAGTTTGGTTCAGCAAATAAAGCAGAAAATGATCCGACTTCCTGTTCATCATAGGAAATGTCCGTTTGTCCCCAACTTGTGCATGTAGCTGATTCTAACACTTCCGGCAGTTTTTCGACTAGTATATCTCCTATCAAAGCATCGTGCATACCGAATGGTGTAATTGATTCTAACTGAATTTCCGAAGTGATCCGGTAAATGTTATCATAATTTTTGTTGAATCTATCAAAACTTAATTCATCACGCACCCACATTAGAATTAAAATTGAACAAGCCAGTCCAATAGCTAATCCAAAAACATTGATCAGAAAAAACAGCGGTTGTTTCTTTATACTTCGAATTGCTATTTTGATGTAATTCTTAACCAAGATCCCTCCAGATTCTTATATTTGCCGCTAATGTTTGCCGTTTGCGGCTGAATCGGAACGATTCAGGAAAAGACCACCGCGATACCAAACCGACAACAACACACTTGTTAGATGAAATCACCTTCATTCTCGCGGATTGTTCTCCATATTTCTATGAAACCGTCCCTTTCCTTATTCCCTGTATCAAAAATTAAGCGAAATAACATTACAAATGTTAATATCGTAATTATTGTAAACAGTATAGATTCGGCAAATATTATTTTATCTAATGAGAATAATTTGGCCAGATTAAATTTCATTATAATTATTATAATTGTTATAATTGTATAAATGAATAAAATGATACCTGAAGTGTTATTTAAATTTAACTTCTGTTGCTGTATAAATTTAGACCTTCTTGATTCCCATTTAAATAATGAATCTTTTTTTTCTTCAATGAACACTTGTATGTATGAACCTTTTCGAATATTCCCAATTGCTAAGTAATAATACAATAAGCTTATACCAAATATTATAGATAAAGCTATTGTACCGAAAGGTAGGATATTATCTGCATAATCTTCAATATTAGCTAAAGTATAAAATATTGCAGTTGAATAAATAGTCATAAAGCTAACCAAAAGATAAATGCGCATTTTTTGCCATTCGTGAATTTCTGTTCTTAGAGCTTCGAATTCTTTATAAATATCGTTCATATTCTTTCCTCCAAAATCTTGTTTATTTTAATCATTCTTTTTTACAATTACCCAAAACGCTGTCACAATTTTGAACATCTTTAACCTTCTTCTATCACTTCAACAGCAAACATTTTTTTACGGATTCTATTTTGCCATTTACAATCAACTTATAGAAATAAATTCCTGAACTAACAGGTTCATTATTTTCATTATCACCACTCCAGATAATTGAGTGTGTACCTGCTATAACTACATTGTTAGTTAAAGCTTTAATTTTTTGTCCTTTTATGTTATAGATTGATATTTCGATATCAGACTCATTTGAAATTGAAAACTCAATTGTTGTTGTTGGATTGAAGGGATTTGGGTAATTGGTAAGTTTCAAAATACCGGATGCTGGCTCAATGGCCGGGTTTTCACTGTGAACAGGATTGAACAAATAAAAATCTAATACAGAAAGACCATAAACATCGAAAACATCACTGCTATTCGCACAGTACAAATAATCCCCAAACAATTCCATATCGTTGGTGTATTTGTCCCATCTACAATTATAGATTAGAACCGGATTAACTGGATTAGACAGGTCAAAAACCATAATCTCATTCCAGTGTCGGTCGGTTATTATCAATTTATTATCTCGAATAATTGGATCATAATCTATTCGTGAAGTAGTATTTAAAGCTACAGTATTTATCAGACTTGGATTTGCAGGATCGCTTATATCCAGAACTTTAATCCCACCATCATAATCTACTACATACGCAAAATCACCATATAACTCGAATTGTTCAGCTCGGTTTGTTGAATCCCAAAATCCAACCTGAACAGGTTGCAATGGATCAGTAATATCCAACACGTAGAATCCATCTATATTTACGTAATACAAGAAATTACCTTGTACAGTGATGTCAAAAATAAAACCCTCTATATCATAATTAAGTACTTGTACCGGATTTTGAAGATTGCTAATATCCATTATTATAATTCCATCCCCAGGACAAGTCAGGTACATAAAATTGTCTTTCCTGCAAATACTTTCAATCCAAAAATAGAAGGTATTATAGCTAATTTCTGTTGTTGAAAAAAGTGGCGCATTTTGAAGTCTAGTTAGATCATATATGTTAAATTCTTTTTCATCAATATCACCAAAAACGGAACAACATATTTGATCATCAATATAGAAACTGCTACAACTCCAGTCATTGCCATGAGAGATATGCGAATAAACAAGTTCAGGATTAGCCGAATCTTCCATATTAAAAAAATGTAATCCATCATAGGGGCTACCGTAAACCAACATAAACATATCATCGGGAGATTTGGCAATTTTCTCAGCTCTAATATCATGATAATCATAAAGATAAGGGTTTTGGGAGTTTGAAACATCTATGATATTGAAGCTATAGTACCAGTTATTGATGTAAGCATAATTATCTTTGACTGCTATCGAATTGCTTTCTTCAATTGATATATAGTAATGAATCTGGTATGCATTCAGTGGATCTGATATATCAATAACTCTTAAGAAAGAATTAAAAGACGCATAAAGAATATTACCAATAATTTCACTATCCTGAAAGTCAAGATCGTCATAAAAAGCTAATATCTGGCAATTAGATGGATCGGAATAGTCCATAATTGTCAAACCATCCCTTCCATCAAAGTATAATAGACCATTGTGAATCTTTAAAGCAAATGTATTACCTGTATCAAGCCAATCGATCTGAACAATATTGCTAATATCACTTATGTCATAAATATATAATCCCAGATATGTTCCTATAAATGCAATATCATCCGTAATTTTCACGGTTGGACTATAACTTGCGATAACAAATTCGTCAACATAGACTGGATTTAATCTATCTTCGATGTTTATAATTTCAATGAAATCTTCTTCCCAAGGGGGTATATTTAACTCGTTATGAGTCGAGATAAAAGCATAATTAGTATTTACGCTAACATCTCGACATGGATATGTTGTAGTGTATTGGCTTAAAACAACTGGATTTGTAATATCTTGTGTATCAAGAATATACATTGTATTATCATAATTACAAAGTAGATATGCAGTAGGTTGATCAAGTAATATACAACGAACATCATATTGAAGAGGTAAAGAATTTATTAAAACTGGTTCTGCAGGTTCAGATACATCGTAAATACGTAAACCATAACTATGATCTGCAATATAGGCAATATTATCCTTTATTTCGATTTTGGGGTAATTAGTGTTCTCAATTACTAAATCATTAACTTTGTGATATACAGGGTAAAGATTAATAATAATTATACACATAATAAATAATAATAGTAACATCCTTTTCACATTTACCTCCGTCTAACTTCTATTCATTTTCAATACTTCTTGATTTCGAAAACTTTCATTTATCATCTTCTACTTTTCATGGTGCTTGTAATGTTTGTGTCCCCGACAATTTTGTCGCGAACACACCCAGATTTGGGGTTGTATACGACAATTGTCGCGGATATTCCATTTAGATTCATTACAATAACCCCATTCCTAATTTCAAACTCCTCATTTTCCCCAAAACAAGTACTCTAAAATAATGACGCATATTCGCTAAAAACAGTTTTAATTTATCTTAATTCGAGTTACAATCCAAATCGAACTTTTTCTATCATTCCTGTCAAATAATTTCACTGTTTTGAATATAAATTGTATTAAAAAATCCATTAGATTAATTTTATAGGAGCCTTTATAAAAGAAGATATTTATCAGCTGGATTGCCAGGTGTTAGAAATTATAGCCTATGCTGATAAATGTGCTGATCTTATCAGAATTCTGGTCATTGCCCGTTGGCATTATCTGAGCCGTCAATCGAATCGACATAATAGACAATTCCTTCTAAAGACACAAATGAACCCGCCAAAAAAATACCCAAAAATCTGTCACGATTTTGAATATCTTTAACCTTCTTCTATTATTTCATAGTAGTTTCAGCATTAATACGCCTGCTGCTAATACTTTTATGTCATAAGACAGCTTAAGAATAGAAATTTCAGGAGAGATCCCTGTAATTAGAGAAAAATATTGACAAATATCTAAAATCTAAGAATTATTAATTGGAGGTAATAATGAAGATATCTATATTTTTTTTAATCTTGATTTGTTTGAGTTCATTATACTCAAATAGTGTAGATATCTTTATAAATAAAATAATGAAAGCTTTTAAAATCGATAACTATATAACTCAAAATTCTTCTTTCTATCAGACACCAAACATGTGTTTGGGTAAGATGTTAAGACAATACACTTTAGCCTGCTGGTTCTGCTGTTAGTATGCCTGTTTTTGAACGGTTTAACCCTGACTCAGCTCTGGTTCAATTTGCTCAGTAGGCAGACTATAGACCACATTAGAAGTAAGTTTACCTAGCGAACAAAATAAAATACATTAGGATTTAAAATGAAAACATTGAATAAGATAGCTCTAATTGGCCTGGCTATAATAGTTGGAAGCGTACTTTTGATTATCGGCCTTCGCAGCAAAATAGATCCGCTATGGACAGAGATAGATTTGAGTTTGAATGAAACGCCAATAATGCTTAAAGAGGCTGGTAATTTGCTCCAGAAGCAATACCGCTCAATTCATGCAAATGATACTATAGATGCTATGGAGTTAATCAGTCACCCATTTTTGCCGACTGTGGAGTGGAGCTTGTTTGAGAGTTTTCTGCAAAAGCTATTGGATGACAAAAAGATAATTGCGTGGGGCGTTTCCGGTTCTGGCAAAACAACCAGAATCGACAGAGTTGCCAAAATTATAACAGGCTCTGCCGAAAGAATAACCAAAATTACATGTATACAAGGATTGGAAGCAGAATACAACCGAGAGTGGGTTGGTTACCATGGAAATGATGGATTTATGCCTGGTAAATTACTAAAGCTATTCGCTAAATGTGATAGAGATTCAACCCATAATTACGTACTGGTAATCGATGATTTTGATAAAATCCACCGGGCATCCTTTTTTGGTTCCAAGATATGGAATGAGCTGGATAATCCCTCTTATGATAACTATATAGATGGATATAACAAAGAGATTACCATTCCGGAAAACCTTTATATTATCTCGGTTAGTCAACCTGGTTTATCCAGTAATTTGCCCATGACAGCCCAGGATTACCGCAGGCTATCCAAGGGTACACCCTTTATTCTGGCACCTAATATCAAAGAGCTGAGAGTCTATTTACAGAAGGATAAACAGTTAGAGACATACAGAGACTCATTAAAGCACGAGCTCTATTTCTTTGCCAAAGCCAACGAAATTATTGAGAATAACATCGGGTTATCTGCCACTATTGGTCAATGGTCCGGGCTGAGAGAACTACTGAAAGAGCATAACTTTGAATCGAGTCAGGTTTTCATCCAAACCCATCTGTCTAAATTCGAGCAACTTGGTAAAGTAGATAAAAAAGATTTCAAGTCAATCCAATATGCAATCAACCACAATGGGCGAGTTCCCAATTCCAATTTTATTGCATCATCGTATGCAACCTTAGTCTATATCGGTGTTATTAGTGAATTAACGGTGGGTATTTTGTTTGCCGTTCTTTCGGCTATTGGCATAAGAATAGCATATTTGAAAAAAAAGAAAAACCTGGAACAAATATTCAAACAGATCGAAGTAATTGTAAAAGATTACATGAACGACACTATTAGCTACCCGAAAGCATACGGTGACCTGCTATTTATTAAAGAGAAAATTGAAAATCTGGCAAAAAGCAGCACGCTGAACTTTGCGGAAGCTAATTATCTGCTAATCAGCCTGAATAAAGATTTGCAGATAATTGACTTAATCCACGAACTCGGCGAGAAATCCGAAGAGCTTAAGCTCTTTGTAAAAAATATTTTATCGGATGACCAAATTACAGAAGAAAAGTTCGAAACCAGTAAGCTGTTCCTCAACGATGTAAAATCCACCATCGATTCCAGAACCTTCTGCTCCATCGAGCAGCAACTAATTGGGCTCTATTATAAGAGCATGGCTAAATTTGGGAAGGATGTGTAGTTGGCGATATTAATAAGCATAGCAAAACCATTAGTTCATCTTATTACAAAGTTCGTTAGTCATAAATAACTGCACTTGCTCTAAAAACGGATCTCACCTTCAATTCTGATATATTCAGTTGAAATAATAAAACAAACCAATATATTACTTTGGATTCTCTACAAATTTTAGTAGATAATCCCATAGGTCTGTTTGAGAAGAGTTTCAATCTCGTTGTTCATGTCTTCTGATTTGGCATTAGATATAAGGTAACTGAAATAGTTTCGTATAGTATCAAGTCTTTTGCAGAAATCTCATCAACAGAAAGCTGTTTGACTTGAGAGATATTTTCCAAATGATTATCAAAATATTCAGCAAGAACTTGATTATCATATTCAAAAAGAGTCCATTTAGGAATGCGGAGATCCTTATTTTATGGACAGGGTTAACAAGGTTTACTGCGTTTACAGATAAGTGGTCATTTAGAATCAGCAGGTTCGCTGTGATTTAGATATTATATCCTATGCTGATAAATGTGCTGATCTTACAGAATTTTGATCATTGCCCGTTGGCATTATCAGTGCCATCAATCGAATCGACATAATAGGCAATTCCTTCTAAAGACACAAATGAACCTGCCCCAAAAACAATTACCCAAAACGCTGTCACGATTTTGATCATCTTTAACCTTCTTCTATTATTTCATGGTAGTTTCAGTATGAATTAGCTTGCTGCTAATGACGGAATGTGCTCTGCCAATTTATTCGGGCGAAGACACCTTTGTTATCTGCATCTTTTACAATCATTTACAGATTTAATATAACTACACACTTATCTTAATAAACGAACTGATGATTATTTAAGATTAATTTCTACGTATATAAACTTTATGTGAACCATCAAGAATACTTTCAAATTCCCATCTTGAGTCGGTTAGAGATATGGAAGTGTAATGATAGGTATAACCGTTAAATCCTGAAATACCTCTAATGTTGTAATTGTCAGTATTGTCAAAAGTTGGAGCTATATCCCAATAATATGATGCTTGAGATGCACCATAATAGCCAGATTCTAATCTACTTGGACTTATTTTTAGCCAATCAATATCAGCAATCCACTCAGGCATTTCTTCAAGGGTCCAGAGATGACCATCTAAAATATCAACCATACATTCAGCTCCGTGGATAAAAACATCTTGTTCTTCAATTAGAACATTGTTAGCATCTTTAACTACTAAATCATAATATCCTTTTGATAGATCAGTAAATATATTATTCGCAGAAAAATAATTTCCTCCATCTATTGAATATGATAAAGGTTGTTCACCACCAACAGCCTCTATTGTAATTATCCCACCTGTTTGCCAATTATCTGGTTCCCAATTTGTTTGATATGTAAAATCTAACATTGATTGTAAAGTAGCCGAAACAGATGTTGTTGATGTAGAAACACCGACTTTATTATATATCAAATCAAATGTGAATTCCCGATTTTCTTCTTCTGATGATGAGAAAGTAACTTGCAGAACACCATTAATATTTCTGACAGATAAAATAATGTTTGAGTTTGAAATATTTGCTATTGACAGATAGTCTGCTGAAACTTGAAAAATTTGCGTACTTTCATCTGTTACGTTTTTTATATGGGGTGTACTACCAATAAAAGGCCTTAATAATAAATCCATAATGCTGAACCAAGTATTTTCATAGCCATCTAAGCTATGCACAATACTTGCAATAATTGATTGATTTGATGTTATATCTGTTGCATTTAATTTACGATAGTTTGAATTAATATCAAGTGAATATTCAATACCATTTGTAAATGTTAATTCTCGTTCTAAATTTGCTAGCAATTCTTCATCTTGATATACATTCTTATCGACAAAAGTGATTAACCAATGATTTAATTTATAAATGCTAACTAGAGTTTTTAATATCCCTAAATAAAATTTTAACCCAAGCCCATTAAATCCACGAATTTGCACAGCTTTTCTCTGAAGTTCTTCATATCTAACCTGAAATCCCATTTCCATTTCCTCAATCATACTTTCTGGAGATTGTCGATTTATTATCCTTAATGTGTCAGGTATGTCTTCAAATATCTCAGGATTTGCTTGAATAAAGAATGCAAGTTGTAGTTTTTCGTCATATGTGGCATTGTTTAATGCGATTTCTAAATCATTCTCATATTGATTGAGAATAGCAATATTTTCTTCATTATATTCAGAACCGACTAAACCTGAAATGGATTCAGACATTTCAGCAAATTCTTCAGGAGAAAGAATGAAACCATCAATTGTTTCATCTATGTAAGTTTCAGGATCATCAATATTCTCGTGTTGTATAATATTATATTCAAATGAGAATTCATGATTATCTAAAGTTATTTCCAAATTGTTAAATCCAGGAGCCAAGTCCGGTACAAAAAATACAAGCATCGAAACCGGATCTACAGCGATTACAATTTCTTCTGAACCTAAATACCCTGAGTATTGAGTTTCATTCAATTCTCCTATGTAATTAATAGTAGCAATTTCGTAAGGTAATACTTCAGTATTTATAGGATAAAGTTCAAGCGACCCTTGTTCCGGTTCAGTTGTTTTTTTAGTAGAACTACAACCAGTTAGGCTCAATAGTGATTGAGAAACCAAAGACATTATTATAAAATATCTTATTAAATAATGTAAATAATTTTTCTTCTTTTCCATTTTTCCTCCATATTTTTTAGAAATTATTTTTTCTATTCATTATACTATAATATATTTATTCTTCATTGGACTACGGTTTCTCATAATTTCCTCTAGATTCTTTTCTTCTAATTCATCATAATACTTCCACTTTGCTGTTTCCAGCAACAACTCTTCAAAATGGGTTTTTAGTGATTTCAACAATCCTCCTAAAAAAAGCCACTAATGTCTGTGTTCCCGACAATTGTCGAGGATATTCCATTTAGATTCTTTACAATAACCCCATTTCTAATTTCAAACTCCTCATTTTCCTAGAAAAATAACTTATCTAAAATAATGACGCATAT
>Ga0075121_1001541_pt1 | contig 14143 bp, 11 predicted proteins | sample AntAceMetag02UKG_FD_69793 | JGI IMG/M metagenome (GOLD analysis project Ga0075121, IMG submission 69793) | Saline lake microbial communities from Ace Lake, Antarctica - Antarctic Ace Lake Metagenome 02UKG | ecosystem: Environmental > Aquatic > Non-marine Saline and Alkaline > Saline | place... | reverse complement strand
AACGGCTTTTCACTTATCCACTCGGGACTGTTTCGTATTCGCTCGCAGAAGCCCGCAGCCCAACAGCCAGCTCATTGGCGAGATCTGCCTTTTGGCGGCCCCGCCATACCATGGAAAAACCGGATGCCGCACTGCGGCGGGAGCGGTCAGGGGGTGAGGGCTTGGCGGACCTTCTCGATATGCTCGAGAATTTCGGGGTCGCCCGGGCGGAGTTCATCCGCCTCCAGGAGGAGCTTCAGCGCCTGGGCAAAGCGGCCCTGCTGATAGAGCACCCATCCCCGCGTATCCATATAGGCGGCATTGCCGGGGTCCAGCTCAAGGGCAGAGAGGACATGCGCGGCCGCTTCATCCAGCCGGACGCCCTGATTGGCCCATAGATAGGCGAGGTAGTTGAGGGCATCGGCATAGGTCGGGTCGAGCCGGACACAGATCTCAAGCTGTTCAACCGCGGCCTCGGTCTGGCCGGATTGATCGAGGGCGATGCTGTACCAGAAGTGGAAGCGGGGGGTGAGGACGGAGGCCTGAAGCGGGTGGCTCTCAGCAATCTCAATGGCGGTTTCAAATGCCCGGATCGCCTTCGGTGCCCGTTCCTGGGCGAGATACAAGGTGCCCAGATGAGCATGAACCGCGGCGCCCTCGGAGGTCGGGAGTTCGGCGAGCGCACCGAGCACCCGGGTGGCGGCCGTCCGGAAGGTGATCGTACCGGTCATAGCCCGCTGCACATAGAGCTCGAGCAGGGCCGATTCTTGTGCGATGGCGCGCTGCAGCCAGCCTGCGGCTTCTTGGGTCTGGCGCCGATGGGTGCAGACGAGGGCATAATTATAGAAGAAAAGATTGGAGGGGATGGCTTTGGGGTCGTCGGCTGTGACGGTCTCATACACTTCCTGCATCAGTTTGGCCGCACGCGTGTACTGCTTCTGACTGAGCCGGACGAGCGCGAGGACTTCCAGGAGTTTGGCGTTCCCCGGCAGGATCTCCAGGGCTTCCTTCAGTGTGGCGACGGCCTGTTGATCATCGGTTTCCGCTTGAACCGCGGCGAGTTTAAGCCAGGGATCCGGATCGTCGGCGATTTTTTCTGTGGCGATCCGGAAATGCTCTTCGGCTTTTTCGTAGTTGCCGGATTGAAGATAGATTTCTCCAAGATAGTAATGGATAGTGCCGGCTTCGGGGTTCTTCTCGGCCAGGTCGCTCAATACGGTAATCGCCTTCTCAGGCTTCTCCATCTCGAGGTAGGTGCTGGCCAGGCGCTGCTTGACCTTCACTTCTGCGGGTTGGAGACGTTCAATTTTTTGATAGATGAGAATGGCCTCATCCAGTTCTTTGGCCTTCACCAGCAGATCACCGAGCACGTACAGGGTTTCGGTGTCGCCCGGTTCTTCTTCGGTCACCTGTCGGAGCAGTTCAATGGCCCGTTGCTGAGCCTGTTGACGGGTATCGGGTGTCAGGGCATCCCGCATGCGCGCCAGATGGATCCGAACCAGTTCCTCGCGAAGAGCGGTGGCGGGGCGGGCTTTGGAGAGGCCTCGTTCCAGGATGTCGATGGAAGAATCGTTTCCGCTGGAGGAGGCCCCGACCGCGGCGGCCAGTTGCAGCCATCCGATGGGATTTTTTGGAAACACATGGGTCATCTGCTCAAAGAGCTGGACCACCCGTTCGGAGTCTCCCGTGGTCCCATAGAAGGTGGCGAGCCAGAGCAGGGCGCTCTGGGAGGAAGGGTTCTGCTCGATGAAAGTTTCAACGGCACGGAGGGCTTCTTCGGTCTTGCGCTGCAGAACGAGGGTGGAGGCCATCCGCAGAATCAGCCGTTCATTGCCGGGGTCCCGTTCGGCGGCCTGGCGATAGGCTTCATAGGCCTGAGGATATTCCTCCAGCAGTTCGTGGTGGATGCCCATGGAGTAAAAGGCATAGGCCTGAGCGGCCACCTCCTGCTCTGGCAGAAGCGTGGGAGACGAAACGAGCCCTCCGGCCACAAGGGGCGGAGGGCTAGGCAGCGAGCGGCATCCGGCCGCGACGCCGAAGAGGACGAGGCCGAGCGCGAGCGGCCACTGATGTGAGCTGCGCATGGCGTACCCGTTTCCGGGAAGCAATCCTATTTCTTCTTGTGACGGTCTGCGCGCAAGCGTTTACGACGTTTGTGCTTGGCCATCTTCAAGCGGCGTTTCTTTTTTACGGAACCCATTCTTTACTCCTCAAGTTTTCAACAATTCCGGAAGGTTTTACGGTACAACCTTGTTCAATGCAAGTTCAATAATGTCCGACGCGCCGGCGGCTTTCAGCTGCGGGATGATTTCCCGGACCGTCGTTTCATCCACAACCGTCTCAATCGCGACCCAGTCCGAGTCATTCAGGGCGTTGATGGTCGGGGAGTGGAGGGAGGGCAGGGTCTGGCTGATCGCTTCCACACTGTCCTTTTTGGCATTCATTTTGAGCAAAACCTTGTTTTCAGCATTGAGGGCACCGCTCATCAGCAGGGCCATCTGCTCAATCTTGGCGCGTTTGACCGGATCGGCCCAGGCGTCCTTATTGGCAATGAGGCGGGTCGTGGAGGTCAGAATGGTATCGACGATGCGCAACTGATTGGCGCGCAAGGAAGAACCGGTTTCCGTGAGCTCAACGATGGCGTCGACCAGTTCAGGAGCCTTCACTTCGGTGGCCCCCCAGGAGAATTCAACCTCGGCCGTGACGCCGTTTTCGGCCAGATAGCGAGTTGTGAGGCCGACGGCTTCGGTGGCAATGCGTTTGCCTTCAAGGTCTTTTACACTCTGGATGGTTGAGTCATTGGGGACCGCCAGCACCCAGCGGACCGGATTGCTGGTGGCCTTGGAGTAGCAGAGTTCCGTCACTTCGACGATATCCGCGCCGTTTTCATAAATCCAGTCGTAGCCGGTGAGACCGGCATCCAGAAGCCCGAGTTCCACATAGCGGGCGATTTCCTGCGGGCGAATAAGGCGCGCGGCGATCGCGGGGTCGTTGACCGAGGGGACATAGGACCGGGAGCCGCAGCGGACGTTCCATCCGGCTTTTTTCATCAGCGCGAACGTGCTTTCCTGCAAGCTGCCTTTGGGCAGACCGAGTTTAATTTGGCTCATGTGATTCTCCTTAACAAGTCCCGGGGCCGCAGGGCGGGAGTCCCTTTACATCCAATTCAACAAGCGGCGCATCATAGCGGAAGGGGAGATATGGGGCAACAGAAGAAAACAGTTCCTTCCGGCCTCAGCACATTACTCTGCAGGCTGACGGTTGGCATAGCCAATCAGTAGCGGGAACGGGGCGGGTGTCGTGTCTGACAGGAGCTCCAGAGAAGCCGGACTGTCCGGTGGCAGGGAGAGTTGAACGCGAGCCGGCAGTGTCAGGGGCAGGTCCTCGCTGCCTTGGGATGTCTGCAGACGGAGGGTGATCGGGGTGCCCCGGCTAGCGGAAAGGCCAGCCACAGGGAGCAGATAGAAGGAAAAGGTTGAAGCGGAACCCGATTGGGGGGGGAGCAGAATCTGTCCCCAGCCGGGTCGGTCTTCGCGGGGAGGCAGATGGATTTCAAACGGCGCCAGTGCGGGTGAGATGGGAAGGGGCTGGTTCTGTTCCACGGCAGCCTGACGCCAGTCCCACATGGCACGCGGCTGGAGCAGTGGGCGCGCGGCAAATAGGACCGCGACCCAGAGGGCAAAGAGGAGCAGCAGGGAAAGGGTTGGAAGGATGGAGGCGGTGAGGGCCTGGCGCAGCGGGATCTCCCGCTGGCGCGAATCTGTCCGGAGCCAGGTCAGAGAGGCGGCTGCCGCCAGACAGACATAGGTATGGATATAGGCGGAATATCGGGGATCCGACTCGCCGAAGACGACATAGGCGGTTACGATGAATGCGAAAGGAATGACAAAGCTGAGCGCATCCCGTCTGCGGAAACGGACAAGAAAAAGAAGGCCACCGCCGATGGCCAGAGGGAGCAGGCCGATCAGATACAGCGTTCGGGCTCCGGTGTACAGCATGCGAAGCTTCGGCAACTGGTTGTATTTGAGCACTTCTTCAAAGCTGGAGGCGTAGCCCACCATAAAATATTTAGCGGCCTTAATGGGAATCTGCCGAACCGCCACCGCCGCCGGATTGTAATACGCTTGGGACGCCAACAACTGGAACAGAAAAGATTTTTTCTTGGGCTGAGGGGTCAGGACATCCAGCTGTTCATAGGTCCCGCAGTATTGTCCCCCGGTTTCGACCGACCAGCCCCGGGTGGACCAAGCGAGGATGCCGCTGTCATAATGATGCTCATCGGCTTTGTCGAGCAACGTGTCCAGCGGACCCGTCAGGACGGTCATCGCCACGATCGGTAGAAGGAGGAGGGCTGCTACGGAAACCATGGAGTTCCGTGCGGAGACTTTGCCCGTCAGCCAGGTTAGAAACAGGGTGCAGGCAATGGCACCGATCAACACGAAATCGATCCCCCCCTCTAGGTGCATCAACGGAAGTAGCCCGGTCATCAGAGCCGCCAGTCCGGCTTGCTGAAGACGGGTTCGGGAGGGTTGATGCCACTCAACGAGAATCCAGACCGCGAGGGTATAATACAGGCCGCCCAGAATGTGATGGGCCAGGTCCAGATGAGTGAACAGGCGCCAAGGCATCAGGACTTGGAGAATCAGGGCGATGGCGGCCGCGCGTTCCCCAAGCAGCAGGCTGGCCAGCCGCCAGGTCAGAAAAGCCGCCAGGACCATCAGCAAGGCATTGAAGCATTGCAGGGCAACGGGAAATAGGGGGCCGGAGATCCGGTACAGCAATAGATAAAACGGCACGGAGCGACGGGCCCAGACCTGAAAATCATAGGAGTCGCTCATCGGCCGGAGTACGTCTTCCGTATAGCCCTGTTCAGCCAGAGTCCGGACATGCTGCTGCAACAGGTTGGAATCACCCGACCACTCGAGGCGGGAGCCACCGGAAAAGATCAGTGCCAGTTGAACCAGTAAATAGATGGAAAGGACGCCGGCAACGAACTGTCGGGGTGTCACGCGGCGATACAGGGCCCGGAATGCCCAGATCCCCGCGCCAGCCAGCAGGATATACAGTCCCATGCCGCCCAGCAGCAGGAGGACATGGCTTTCGCCTGTCACCCGTTGGCCCAGTCGGAAAACGGCGGCGGACAGAGACAGGCCCATGGCCAGAACCGTGGCCATGATGGCGCAGGCTTGAATCCACAGACCCATACGGATGCCCGGAGAGCCTGACTCCTTCTGCTGAATAGCGGACATGGTTTTGAATCTCCCGTTTACCGGCGAGGCTCAGCGGGACCGGTATCAGATGCCACGAAATAGAGAGGGCGTTTTTTGGTTTCCTCAAAAATCCGGCTGATGTAGAGCCCCACTACGCCAATCGCGCCCAGTTGCAGGCCGCCGAGCAACAGGACCAGCCCAGCCAGGGTGACCCATCCTCTTGGATAATAACCAAGCCCAAGAAGCCAATTGAGAACAATGCAGATGAAGTAAAAGACGCCAAGAAAAGCGATGAAGAAGCCCAGATTCACAAACCAGCGGAGAGGTTCGCCGGAAAAAGAGGCAAGGCCATCCATGGCCAGCTTCAACAGGTGGAACGTCTTGTACTTTGACTCCCCGGAGTGTCTGGATGCCCGTTCATACGGCACGGCCACCTGACGGAACCCGGTCCAGCAGGTCATGGCCCGGATAAACCGGTGCTGCTCACGCATCTTTCCCAGTGCTTGAATGACCTTCTGGTCGAGCAGTCTGAAATCACCACTGTCCAGTGGCATGTTGATTTTGGTTAGTCGTGAGAAGAGCCGATAAAATAGGGCGGCGGACCATTTTTTCAGGCGGGTTTCGCCGGATCGATCGGTTCGGACCGCATACACCACATCCTGGCCTTCCCGCCATTTTTCCAGGAGTTGGGGAATCACCTCCGGAGGATCCTGCAGATCCGCATCCATTACAATGGCCGCATCGTGCAGGGCATGGTCCAGTCCGGCGGTGATGGCCACCTGATGCCCAAAATCCCGTGCCAGTTCAATCAGGCGAACCCGTCGGTCTTCCTGAGATTTGGTCCGGACCCATTCGGTGGACCCGTCGGTGCTTCCGTCATCCACCAGAATCAGCTCCCAGGCTTCCGGCTGGTCTTTCATGGCGTCCGCGATGCGGGTATAGAGCAACGGCAGGTTTTCCTCTTCGTTCAGAAAAGGGGCGATAATCGTGACGCTACGGGGTTCATCTGTCATGGGGGCATGGTAAACAATCTAAGGAGCGGAGCAACAACAAATCGATCGGCAGGTGAGTCCTATCAGGGGGATGCAAGTGTGCGGATGGCTTTCAGGAGTCTGCGACTGTAGGTTTCCGCACTAAGGAAGGAGAGGCAGTCTGCCTGAGCATTCCGGGAGAGACGCTCCGCCAGTTCTGGATCCTTCAGCACTCGCTGGACGGCTTCGGATAGGGCATGGACATCGTTGGGTTCCACCAGCAGGCCGTTTTCTCCATCACGGACATAGTCCACGATCCCGGTGGTACGGGTGGCTACAACAGGGGTTCCCAGCGCCATCGCTTCAAAGAGCACCACCTGGCCTGTGGAGCGATGGGTCGGTCGCAACGGAATAACGACGACCCTCGCATGGCGTATCTGTTGATGCACATCTGCCAGCGGCACTTCTCTGAACACTTGTACAGACTCAGATAGCGGGGTGGGCACCGAATCCTGTTGCCCGACAATCAGAGTTAGCGGCGCGCCAAAACGGGGCGCGGCAGCAATGAGTGTTTCCAAGTCCCGTAGGGATCTCCCGATGGAAAGAACGGAACCATCTCGGTCCTTTGAGGGCGGTTCCGGGGTGGCAACGGTAGTGTGCATCGGAACAAAGTGCAGTTTAGCCTCGGGGAGGTTGAAGCGTTTAGAAAGGTAGTTCACTTCGGCGGAACTGTTCGTGAGGATACCAAGGGAATGACGGGCGACCTGACGGAAGAGAGAGGTCTTCAGTCGCCATGAAAGTGACTCGGGCCGGGTTTCATCTAGAAAGATTTCAGTAAGAATCTGTTTAGAAGGGAGTCGGAGCAGCAGGCAGAGAAGTCCATAGATGAGAGAGGGCCGGGGACCCATCGTAACGACTGCATCCGATAAGGTTCGGCCTTTCAGGAGTCGAAAGGCCTGGACAAATGGATTCAGGTTATCGGGCGATTCGTGCTCCCGGCAGATGGTTGTCACCGCGTTACACCATGTCTGGCTTTGATGAAAAGCCAAATTTGTTACTATTATTGGATTCCGTTTCATATTCAGGAGAAATGAAGCAGAAGAAGGTCGCATTTGCAAGATGTCCCAAATATCTAAAGCATAGGCTTATCTTATCACCAAATATGATTTGGCAGGTTCAATTAGATTTGCGACCGTCTAAAGAGGAGACCTAATGAAGCCTATTATGAACTTATCCCCGTTTCTTTCTGTGCGTCGGTTTGCCCTGTTTAGTATAGGCGTGATAACAATTCTTATTACCGCTTATGCCCATATCAAAGCGGGCTTCACCTTTCCGAATCCCTGGAATGACGAGCCTTGGTTTCTGTGGTCCGTGGCATCCATGGTGGAGAATAACACATATTTTTCCGCATCGCTCAATCCTGAGCGGATCTTGTTGATGTCGCCGTACTACCAGGCACCGATGATGCTGCTGTTTAAATTGACAGGATTTTCTTTTCGGCTGGCGCGCTGGGTATCGTGGGCATACATGGCCGTTGCCTATGCGGGCGTGTTGGCGCTGGTACGACGGCGTCCATTTCCCTTGCTGTCGGCCGGGATGGCATCATTGTTTTTTCTGGGGGCGAGCGCGGTGGTTGCAGGAAACATGGCGCGGCCCGAGGCCATGGTTTGGGCAATGGCCGTGTGGAGTTTTGTGCTGGCCGATCGGGGGCAGAATTGGAAAGCATTGGCTCTGGCGGGCTTGGCAGTGCTGGTGCATAGGATTGCCATCGTTTATTTTGGGGGCGTGTTATTCCTGTGTTTGTTGGACATGTGGCAGAAGCGGATCCGGATCCGGCCTACGCGCGGGGATTGGATCGTAATAGTCATCTCGGGCGTTTTATTGGGAACTTATCTGTATTGGATGATCCAACTTTGGGGACCGGCCATGGCCGACACTAAGGCGGTGATGAGCGAGGGCCTAGGTGGCAACACAGTGTGGGAACGGGTTTTCCTGTCCAACAAGACCCCTTGGCTCGCGATGTTCGGGGTCTTGGCGGTGGTCGGATTCTGGAAGGACCGACAGCTGCTAGTACCGGCATTGCTGGGCGGTGCGGCCTTATCGACCATGCTCCTGCGTCCGCAGATGTGGTACGAGATTTACAACCAGATGGCCTTCATGTGGATCACCCTGCTGATTCCCTGGACCCTTGTGTCGGGGGGAGGGGCCGTCTTGTCCCACCGAAAGAAAATCCTGGCGAAGGGTATGCGGACTACCATATTGCTGGCTGTATTCGTGGTCGGCAGTCTGCCCATGCTCAAAATATGCTATGGTCATGGATTTATCACCGGTCCTAACCACTACCCTGCCAAACTGGGATGGGGCTGGGGGATGCGGATGGATTCCTCCCCCTATATCACAGAGAAGGATATCAAAAGGGTCTTGCTTGAGATTGAGTCATATGCCACTGGAGATAAGAAATATCGGGTATTTTTCATGCCGGAAGGCGATGCGCTTTTTTTCTATGGGCGAATGCCTTCAAATACCATTCCTTATCAGGGTGTACGAACAGATGTGATGGGTGATCTGGCGGTATTTCGCCTGTCGCGGCACCAGCCCCCTTGGCTTCGCGATCAACACGTGATGAAATCTTTAGACATCTATGGAGGGACGGATATTGAGCCATTTTATGGTCGTGATGGGACGGAAAAGTGGATTCTCGTCCCACCCCGCTAGCCCTCACATCATAACAAGAAAGTAGATGTGCCTGAACAGCCTTCATTCTCAATTAGGATGGACGCATACCTCCCCATACGTATATTTATGATTACCATCCAACTGGCAATGTTTGAGGAAAAGGATTCAATATGGCACGTTCTCTCCATTCTGAGATCAATAGGGCTACGACGTAAAACCAATCAAGGAATGTAGGTTTGATACGGCCGCTGAATTTAGGTAGAGACAGGGTATGTGCTGGTTATTTGCTATCTCAATTTCCCTGTTGGGGTATGTTTACATAGGATATCCACTGTTGATTTGGATTTTGTCACGGCTAAGTGGGAGGCCGGAAAAATCGGGGCATTTTGAGGACGGCTGTTCCATCTTGATTGTCGCGCACAATGAGGCAGGTACCCTCCCGCAAAAAATGCAGGACCTACTCGACTTGGCGAAGAACGAACCGATCCGGGAAATTTGTCTGGGACTGGATGGGTGCACGGATGAGACGGGGGAGCGGGTGAGGGAGAGGATCGAAATATCCAACATCCAATATTCAATGTCCAATGTCCAATCCTTGCCACGCCAATGGCACGGGGGGGGGGAGCCAAGGACGGAGATCGGAGATCCAAAATTAGAGGACCCAAGTCCGGACGGCCCGCGGCCCATTGTCCACATCCTCGAATTCAAATCCCAACGCGGGAAGGCTGCTGTCCTGAATGATCTGATGAAGACAGCTCAGCAGCCTATCTGGGTGATGATGGATGCGCGCCAGAGGGTGGAGGCCGGAGCTATTCCCAATCTCTTGTGCCATTTCGCTGACCCCCAAGTGGGCGTCGTGTCGGGAGCTTTAGTCTATGAATCTGCAGAAGGTGGAGCTCAGAAGGGGGCTCAGTCCTATTGGGGCTATGAAAGGTTCATTCGCCAATGCGAAAGCCACTTTTGGGCTGTTCCAGGGGCCACAGGAGCCTTATACGCTATTCGACAGGAACTTTGCCTTCCAATCCCAGAGAACACACTTGTGGATGATGTGCTAATCCCGATGAGGGCCGTTTTAGGTGGGTATCGATGCCTTTTTGAGCCTTCTTCTCAGGTTTTTGATCTGCCTTCGACGGATTTTAAGCGTGAAGGGCTCAGAAAAAGGCGAACCTTGGCTGGAATTTGGCAACTATGTCACTTGGAGCCCCAAATTTTCTCATTTTTTGCCAACCCAATAGCATTTCAGTGGTATTCACATAAGATTTTGAGGCTTTTAACGCCAATATTTCTGTTCTTGTTGTTGTTGTCATCTGCGGTATGGGGATTCCGGTCTGACAATCCGGTCAGCTGGGGGAGAATCCTATTCTGGGCGCTGACAGCGGGGCTTGGATTGAGTGGAAGCGCCTATGCAGGCGGACGCATTCTTCAGTCAAGGTTCCTAGGTCTTCTGGGCGCTTTTTGGGGGGTGAATTGGGCTTTGATTCTGGCAGCATGGGATGCTTTGAGAGGGCGGTTTGAATCGAGATGGAAAGCCGGCTAAGAAAGCCTTCATTCAGGCGCATAACGGGCCGCTGGCCTTCCGGCTCAGAGAGCTTTATCTAGCGTTGCGGGAAATGCTTGAAGTAAGGTAAGGTTACAAAATGTCAAAAAGCACGGGACATTTATTTTTGCAGTCGGCGCTAGCTCTAGATGGCGATTTAATGCCACTGGACCGGTTCGATGACTGGTTCCAGGAACGTAAACAGGCACACCGCTTTCAGCTTGAGGAAATTCCCTTTGCCAAAATGGATAAGTGGGGGTTTGATCCAAGTGGTAACCTACGACATGATAGTGGCCGATTTTACAGTATTGAGGGGTTGAGGGTCGGAACCAACTGGGGGCGAATTAGGGAATGGGAGCAGCCGATTATCGTTCAACCGGAAATCGGTCTGCTGGGATTCCTTTCCAAGCGATTCGATGGCATCCTTCATTTTCTGGTCCAAGCTAAGATGGAGCCCGGCAATCTCCATATGATCCAACTGGCGCCCACGCTTCAGGCCACACGCAGCAACTTCATGCGGGTTCATCAGGGGCGATCGCCTCCCTATCTGGATTGGTTCCTGCAGCGTCGGAATTCGCGGGTGCTGGTGGATATTCTCCAGTCGGAGCAGGGGGCCCGGTTTCTGCGGAAGCGGAACCGCAATATCATCATCGAGACGGAGGAAAGTGTCGAGGTCGGCGAGGACTACTGCTGGTTGACCGCCGGCCAGTTGCTTCGATTGCTTCGGCGGGACAATGTCGTCAACATGGATGCCCGCACCGTTTTGTCCTGCATCTCCTATGCCCTGGGCGAAGCCGGGGCTCCGTCGGCCGTGACGGGCCAGTTCGGGCAGGCCCTCTGGCATTCGTTTCAGGTTCTGGAACAGGGCCAGCACACCAATGAGGAAATCATCAGCTGGTTCACCGAACAGAAATTCTTCTATGATCTCGATGTGGATCGCATGCCGTTGGCCGACTTGCGCCAGTGGGAGCGCACCGACATGGAAATTCGCCATGCGACGGGCCGGTTTTTCAGTGTGATGGCCTGCCGGGTGGAGGCGGACAACCGAGAGGTGGCGGCCTGGACCCAACCCATGGTGAAGGCTCATCAGCAGGGGCTGTGTGTCTTCATCGTCAAGGAGTTCAAGGGTGTACTGCACTTCTTGGTGCAGGCCAAGGTGGAGCCCGGAAATTTTGATGTGGTCGAAATGGCACCGACCGTGCAGTGCCTCACCGGGAGCTATCAGAATGCCGCGCTGAATCTGCTGCCGCCCTTCGCACAGTACGCGATGGAGGCGACAACGGATCAGATCCGCTTCGACACCCTGCAGTCTGAAGAGGGCGGCCGGTTTTTCCAGGAAGAAAACCGCAATCTCATCGTGGAGGCCGATGCGCGGCTCGACCTGGATCTTCCTCCGAACTATATCTGGATGACAGCCGGGCAGTTGAAGAAGTTCATCCAGTTCAACAATTTCGTAAACGTGCAAGCGCGCAGTTTGCTGGCCAGCCTGAGTTTTACCGAGCCGGACCTGTTATGAGTGGGATGCGCGTGGGTGTGATGGGCGGATCCGGATTTGCTCGGCGGACGATGGTGCCGGCCCTGTTGCGGTCGGGCGCCGGGACACTGGTGGCCATGGCGAGCCGGTCGGAAGCGACGGCGGCGGAGTGGGCCGAAGAATTCGGATGCGATGGACTCGAAGGGTACGGAAAATTGTTGGAGCGTACCGATATCGATGTGTTGTATATACCCTTGCCGACCGGGTTGCATAAGGAGTGGTGCGGCAGGGCGTTAGCGGCCGGGAAGCATGTGCTGGTGGAGAAATCCTTTGTCCCGAGCCTGGCTGTTGCCCAGATCCTGGTGGATCTGGCCCGGGTGAATCACCTTCTGGTGATGGAGAACTTTCATTTTTCATTACATTCCCAATGGGCGCGGCTAAGCTCGTTCATGGAATCCGACGAGATCGGCAAAGTTCATCTGATCCGCAGCACCTTCGGGTTCCCCCCGTTTCCCTTGGACAATATTCGCTGGAAGCCGGAACTGGGCGGAGGGGCTTTGCTGGATGCCGGAGCCTATGTGGCTAAGGTGTCTCAGCTGTTGTTGGGACAGGGACTGGAGGTGACCGGGGCCTCTCTGCAAATGGATGCGGCTACCGGAGTGGACCGCTACGGCGAGGCAATGTTCCGCAACGGGCGGGGACAGGTGGCTCAAGTGGCTTTCGGATTCGACTATTTCTATCAATGTCGGCTGGAGTTGCTGGGAACCACGGGAAAGATGACCTCCGATCGGGTCTTTACCGCCAAGCCGGATTATGAGCCTAGCTTGCAACTCGAAAGCCCCGATGGCATCCGAGTGGAACGACTGCCGGCTGACGATGCCTATGTCCATATGTGGCAAAGATTTGCTCATATTTTGAATTCCGGTGAGTACCGGATGGAAGAAGAAGCTCTGCTGGATCAGGCCCGATTGCTGGAGGAGATCCGGCGCATTGCGAAGAAGAAAGACAGACTGTGAAAATCCCCTTTAATATTCCCTATTTGACCGGCAAAGAAGAAGCCTACATGCTGGAAGCGGTACGGTCACGACGGCATTGCGGCAACCACTCCTTTGGTCAGCGCTGCATCGCTCTTATGAAAGAGAAATACGGATTTCACGAGGTTTTTTTAACGTCCAGCGCAACCTCTGCGCTCGAGATGGGATGCTTGCTGGCTGGGCTCGAGCCCGGCGACGAAGTGATTCTGCCGTCCTATACCTTCAGTTCTACAGGCAATGCCGTGGTGCTGACCGGGGCCAGACCGGTCTTCTGCGAGGTGGATCCCCGGACAATGAATGTGGACCTCAGGCATATGGAATCGCTGATCACGGAGCGAACGAAATTGCTGTTGCCGATTGACTACGCTGGGATTCCTTGTGATCGCAAGGCGATTAAGGCTTTGGCCGAACAACATGGACTGAAAGTGCTGGTGGATGCCGCTCAGTCATTTCATTCCTTTCTGGACGGGGAGCCGTGCGGAGCGGGATCAGATATGGCCGCATTTAGTTTTCACGAAACCAAGAACCTGAGCTGTGGGGAGGGGGGGGCACTGGTCGTCAACCAGCCGGAGTGGGTCGAGCGCGCCCGGTTCCTGCAGGAAAAGGGTACGGATCGATCGCTGGTCCTGGCCGGAGTCCGGTCCAAGTACAGTTGGGTGGACAAGGGCTCCAGTTTTCTGCTGGCGGATATTCTGGCGGGCATGCTGCTGGCTCAACTGGAAGATGTGGAGACCATCACGGACAAACGCCGAAAGGTGGCAGAGGCATACCATGAGCTATACGGCACCTTCGAAAAGGCGGGGGCCCTGCAGATTCCCCACCTTCCCCAGGGGACGCGGCATAACGGGCATGCGGTGTTTGTCATCTTCGACACCTCTGCCAACCGGGACCGCTATCTGGCGCTGTTGCGCGAAAAGGATGTTCATCCCTATATCGGCTATCTGCCGCTGCATTCCTCCAAAATGGGTGCGCGCTATGGCTGCAAGCCGGAGGATCTGCCGCTGACCGAAGACCTGGCCGGCCGGATTGTCCGCCTGCCCCTCTATGCCGATTTAGCTGATACGGGGCTGGATTACTGTCTAACTGCAATGCGGGAAGTGCTGACGGTGCTGTATGGGGCCGTTTGAGGCAGGGCAAGCGTTGCGTGTTGCCTCAAATAAGCATGACACCGAAGGGGCGGTGAACGGGGGGCCGATTGCCTGCGTTCATGTCGCTTCATACGGTAGCCAAAACGGGTGCTGATGTCGAGTTCCGGCGGGTGT
>Ga0075121_1001529_pt1 | contig 14230 bp, 18 predicted proteins | sample AntAceMetag02UKG_FD_69793 | JGI IMG/M metagenome (GOLD analysis project Ga0075121, IMG submission 69793) | Saline lake microbial communities from Ace Lake, Antarctica - Antarctic Ace Lake Metagenome 02UKG | ecosystem: Environmental > Aquatic > Non-marine Saline and Alkaline > Saline | place... | reverse complement strand
CAATTTAATCTGCCACAAACAAGATCGCCTTGATTATTGTTTTTATTTCTCCCAAATTTATTTGCTGATTTTCTCATCTAATTTCTCTCATTACTTTTTGCAGCTAAACTGTTACCAACTTTGTTTTTTTAGACATAAAACAAATCCTCCTTATCTAATTTTAAGTTTTTGTTCGCGTTTACGTTTAAGTTAAAAAAGCAAGCCTTCCTGTAAAACACCTCCTTTCTCGGCGGATTTGCTTTGAAATAATGGACTTATCGTTCATATCCATAAAGATTCTCTATTGCTTTTCTGCCTTCTGTCTCAATAACACCTGCATAAGTTTGGGTTGTTTTTATCGAAGAATGGCCTAACTGCTGCTGCGCCAATCTATAGTTATGGTTGCTTGATTTTAAAAGGAATGTTGTATATGTATGTCTTAAATTATGAATTGAATAATGCTCTGGCAATTTTGTTTCTCTTATTATTTTTTTGAAGAATTTTTGCAGCGCTCTTTTTGATATCTTTCCGCCTTTCAGATTATTCAGAAGATAATCTTCATCTTTTACGCTATATCCAAACTTTGCTTTGTAGTTCAGAAATAGCTTACAAGTCCTTTTGAATTTGGAGCTTATCCATACAGCTCTCTTTTTATTGCCTTTGCCTATGAGAACTATTGATGATCTATCCTTATCTATAAGAAGATTACTGCCTTTCAAATCTGCCATTTCCTGAACCCTTAATCCTGTGTTAAGACCCAGCTCAACCATAAACCAGTTTCTTAGTGGGGTGAATATTCCATTCTGCAAGCCAACTCTTTTGCTGTTATTACAAAAGGTTATTAGTTTTCTTACTTCTGTTTTGCAAAGGTATTTACTCTCGTCTATCTCCCATGAATGGTTAGTTGTTTGCCCTTTTTTATGAAGTAGTTCACTTTTCATCAGTTTGATGAACTCCTTTAGAAAAGCCATGAGGGATAGAAAGAGAAAGAGATATTTAAGCTTTTGGATTTATCCAACGGGAATAAGTAGAAAACTAAAAGTTGGAGATAGTTAAGAGACAAAATAACAATAAAAAATAAGAGGGAAAAAAGAGAATTACAGGAAATAAAAATTATGTTTGAAATAAGTATAGTTGATGCGGAATTCCCAACGAGGGATAGTTATTTGGAAAGATTAACGGTGGGAAAAACAACAATAAAAAAGGTTCACCTTTCTGATGAAAAGTGAACCCCTCAATTGCCAATAATTATGCCATAAGAAAAATACTTGTCAAGATTTTTCTACTTTTTATTCTAATGTGTTTCACAAGCGGGCAGTTTTCAAGTCATGCCCGGGACTGTTTGTTTATTCAGACTGGTTTTGCCCTTCCATTTGCTCTCTCATCTGGTTTAATTTCCAGTCTGAAAATTTACTCTGCACTCTGTAAGAGGCTTCCGCTATCTTAAATGATGCTTGTTTAATCCTTTCTAAAGTTCTTAGAGCATCTTTCTCCCTTTTTCTTTCTAATCTGATTCTGATGTCAAACCAGCTGTAATCATATCTTGAGCCTCCGATAAGAATTCTTACTCCTCTATCCACAGCTGCCTGCTTTGCTTTCTCATACGAAAAGAGCACCTCAGCCCAATCTTGCTTGTTTTTCAGTATTATTGCTATCACAAACCATGAATCTCTTGGCTGGCATCTCCATAATTCCGCGCATATCTTATACTTATGCCTTATCATGTAATAGCCGGACTGAAAACCGCTGTCAGCATCCAGTATTGTTGAGACAGAAGGGTTGAAGTGATTTCTTGATAAATCCTTTATTCTGCTTTCCTGTCTTTGCTCAATTCTGCAATAGTTCCATGTAGGAGCTTGTTTTAAAGTTTTTTTCCAGTTAATGAATCTCTGATGCAGTTCCCTGGCAGCCTTTATCGTGCTGAGCCTTTTGATAGTTTCCTTTATCTCGCCATACTTATCTTCCAGAGCCTGTTTAGCTCCCTGCATCATCTCGTATTCCAGAGCTGTCTTCTGAAACTTGAGCTGAATTTGTATAATCCTCTCTCCAAAATGCCCTGCTATCTTGTTAAACAATTCAACATTCTCTCTATTATTCCCTCTTATCTTTTTCAACCCTTCTGCATATTCCTGAAAAAGCATCTGCTTTATTTTTATCACAAAAGCAGGAATATGCATCCTGTTGTCAGCATGAACTTTTGTGATTTGTTTTGTGTCTTTACCAAGGCAGATCTTCTCCAACTCGTCCAGACTGTCGTTTCTTATGTTGAATATTGGCAGATACCTTTCTTTTTCTATGCTTTCTATTTCTCTTTTTTCCGGGAACATCAGTTTCATGCCTATACCTCCTAGTTATTTTGCGTCCGCATAGGGAGCATTTTTTCTCATTATTTAGAACAATGTTATAGCAGTCTGGGCAGTATTCAAGCTCATCAAACCCGCCAGGCCTATCAAACATATCTGCCTGCGTATCTAATGCCTTTTTGCTTTCTTTTACCTTTTCCTTAACCTCTTTCCTGCAAAGCTCGGATATCCTGCCTGCGTCCGGGTCATACACACTTACCTGAATATTATCCAGCACATGATGAAAAGGCGTATTAACGTCAAGAGATGCCTTTAGCTTTGAGCTTTTATTAACCACTATTCTGAACATCCAGTTGCTTCCTGATAAGAGCTTTGCAGTGTTGTTGTCTGTCCCGCTCCAAAATGTATCCATTGAGGCATGGCTGTGCCACCATAGCTTTAGACTGCTTTCTTTGCCCTGTCCTGCCAGTTCCAGCATTAACTTTCCTAAATCGTCAGAGTCAATTTCTGTAGTTGCAAAACTGCATTTCTGCTTTAGGAGGTAAGTCTCTGTAACCACAAACATATCATCTATTTTTTCAACCAACCCCATGCCGCTTATCTCGCCTTTTGCAGCATCAGCATAAGCAAACATCTTTGTAAGACAATCAAGCTTAAAATATAGTGTATTCATTATTTATTTCCTTTCTTTTTTTCAGGCCAGTGCTTAATCCTCTTATATGGGCTGGCCTCGTTATAGTTATGCAGATATGTGTTAAGAACGCTGAGGATAACTGCGAATTCTGCTCTGCCCATATATTTTGGAATTACATCAGAAAGAGTGCCCAGGCAGGGAATCCCTGATTGATTTACATGCGGATGATGAAAGCCGTCTGCCTTTCTTGTAAGGTTATAGATTTTTACCTCGTTGCTGTCCAGAGATACATGTATCTCGTATCTTCCAAGCATATAGGTTTTGTCTGCATGCTGGCAGTAAACAACAGGTGTCTCCGCTACAATCTCATTGAGCTTGAATGTAATCTTTTTGAAAGTATTGTTTTTCTTGAGAGCCATCATCTCTTCTATTACTCTCTTCACTCTTTCCCCATCTTTTCCTATTGTCTTTTTAATAGCTTTTGTCTGCTCAAGCATTTTCTTCATCTTTTCCAGAGCCTTGCTGGCTGAAATAATATTCTCCTGGCATAATCTCAGCTCTGTCTGCTTGAATCCCATGCTTTCCCTTATGTCTTTAATCTTGTATTCAACAGCATGCTGTAATTTAAGAGCAAGCGCTTTTCTAAAAGCAGCTCTTTCACTAATCCTTGTCTTCTTTTTTATCAGATGGGCATTCTTCTTATACAGGCTAATTACTTTGTTTACACATTGCTCATTAAGGTGCGGCATAGAAAATTTATTAGCTTCAAAAAAGCAAACTCTTCCATCAGCAATGCAATTCTCCATACGCAGATAAGGGTTAACCACTATCAATATCTGCTCAGGCAAAACAACTCTGTCGCTGTTAACTATTTTTATCTGCTTTCCTGAAAACAGGCTTAGATACTCAAGTTTTGCCCTTACAGGAATACTTATTCTAATGCCCTCTTCAACTAAAACTCTTTCCATGATTGTTTTCCTCCTCATGTGAAAAAAGAGAAGCAGGGCTGTATAAAACAGCTATACAGCCCCATTTCTCAGCCGGTTTAGAGAGATGCTCCCTCAACCTTTGGAACTAACATAACGATGTCTCCGTCTTCAAGCACTGTATCAAGAGATACTCTCTGTCCGTTTCTCTGCACTTCCTCGCTCTCTAGTTCAATGCTTGCCTGTTCCAGAAGGTCTGAGACTGTCTCTCCGCTAGTCAGCGCGTATTCCTGAACAGACTCACCCAGCTTTCCGATTTTAACCAGTTTAGGATTGTTAGACACTATAATCACCTCCTCTCTTTTTTGGATTTCAAAAGACCAGCTTTAGACAGGCGTTGCATATAGAGTTGCAAAATCAAAGATGAATTCCAGCCTGTGCTGGTTTTTGTTTGCGTAGTTTTTTACAGCGTTGCATATCATAGCTACAGGGCCGAATACACTGAAGATAATGCTTCTTTCTGTGCATTTAAGCGGGCTTGCTTCTGAGCTTGGATATAAGCTTCCCTCATATTCCTCTATTTCGTCAGGATCCATTGGATTAACCACATATATCCTGTAAACCTGTCCGCCAATCCTGACATCAATAAAAAGCGAAATGTCATATTCCATTTTGCAGTTTTTCCAGATAATTCCTCTTTCCTCCATGGAATCAACTGCGCTTATCACAATGCCTTCAAGCTTCTGAGCCTCGTATCTGTCCTCAACGGCTTTTATCTCCAGTCCTGTATCCAGCTTTATCCTATCTTTTAGGCATGCAACCTTTTTTTTGCCAATATCCTCTGCGTTGTATATCTGATTAGAGAAATTATGCTCTTCCACTATGTCATAATCATAAACAGTGATGTCTTTAATACCCATCTTTGCTAATGCGTAAGTTGCAAATGAGCCGATACTTCCTGCGCCTATTATGGTTACTGCTGTCTGTCCTAATCTTTTCATGTCTATTAAGTCTGTCTGCCTTATAAATTTCTTATCCATAACTTATTTCCTTTCTTTGATTGTGTTACTGAATTAGATTATTAGCCCTTCTCCTCTCATAGACAGGTATTTATCAGCGCCAACTATGATGTGGTCTAATACCTTAATGCCGAGTATCTCTCCGGACTGGACTAGTTTTTTGGTTATCTCTTTATCCTGCTCAGAAGCTCCTGTCTCTCCGCTTGGATGATTATGCAAAAGCATTATAGAGCAGGCATTAGCCAAAAGAGCGCCTTTGAAGACTTCCCTTTGCTCCACTATAGAGGAATTGAGTGTGCCAATAGATATTGTTTCTATGCCTAATATCCTGCTCTGGCTGTCCAGGTAAACACACATAAAATGCTCTCTATCCTTTTTTCTCAACTCATCCATAACATCGTTTAGATCATTAGGTGTTCTAATGCTCTGTCCCGGGTTATATTCTTCCCTTATCAGCTGCACTTTAACCTCATATCCATTAAATAAGTTTTTGCTCATTTAGACTCCTTTTAGAAATAAAAAAGAGCCTGTCTCCACTTATTAGAAACTGACTCTTCAGCTTATGGCTAAAACCTATGGTTTAGCCGTCATCCTGTGTTTTTTCTTGTTTGCTTTTTGCATAATGATTTTATTTTATTGGCGATTTCATCCTCCATGTTGTAGTAATCCTCTCCATAGATTAATGCTCTGTCTTTTTCAGGAGGATCCTTATCAGATTCTTTTTTAGTTTTTTTATCCTTGTAGGTTATTTCGTAATGCTCTTCAATGTAGTTGGAGACCCTGTCTATTACCTCGCTTGCTAATTCCTCATATTTGTTCATTCACATCACCTCTGATTTGATTGATTTAACTCTAATAACCCCTGCGGTTGAAGATATAGCATCTAACCCGCTTTAGAGCATTAAGAAGCAGATATCTTTCCGGATACTCAATGTTCTGAGCAAGATAGACAATCTCCTCAGCTTCATCTCTGTAAAGGCTTAGTAGGTTCCATGCGATTCTTACCGGTCTTCTATGAATAGCTTCTATTGCTGTCATTGTTTTATTCTCTCCTCATTGTTATTGGCTTGATTATTTATCTTGTTTTAGTAAGGGAATAGGATTGTTGAGATACTTTAGAAACCCTAACAGCCTTTTCATCTTTTTTATATCTCCTGCCAACTCAGTTATTTCCCTGCCAATCTGCGCCCACAAATTTTCTTTTTTCTCTGCCATTTCCTCGCCTTTCTTTTCTTATTTTATAAACCCCAAGTTTCAGCTATAACTGACTAACTTCCAACAATGTTAAGGCTTCCTTTATCAACTATAACTTGGGTGCTGTACTTCACTTCCCCATTCACTTCAAACTTAGAAGTGGATACTCTGCCCTGAATTTTAATAAGAACCCCCTTACCTTTCTGAGTTAATAATATCTCCAGTTCTTTAGGCGGATTGAAGAGGACACAAGGCACGAACTCAACCTTTGCCTTTTTGCTGTTGCATACGGCAGCTATGGTAAACTTCATAGCCTTGTTTGCGGTGCCATTCACTACTGCATTCCTAACCAATTTTCCAGAACCAATAAATAGATTCATTTGCGTTCACCTCCTTTCTTGATAGCGTTATTAAAAATCATACTTGTAAAAAACAAGGTCAAAATCTGAATATAGTGCAAACTATATATGCTTTTTCCCTACGTCTGTTTTGCACTAATATACTGAATGGCAGAACCCGCCACTCAAAATGTTTGTTTTTTCCTAGAGCCGATAAACATAGCAGACCCCATCAAGAAGTCTTACAGCAGCTCTCAAACAAATTTTTACAGGAGAATAAAAAGATAGGAGCTTAAATAGTTTGTATAAGGATAGGAGATAAGGAGGTTAGTCATTGGTTCAGTTTCCGAGAAGTTGTAAAACATCTTTTTTAGTCAGTTTTTTAAATCTAGCACATACTTGTTTAGGGGAATCGATGGTGAGAATTATAGTTTTACGTGTAGGATGACTGCAAACCCATGAGGATAGATTTTGTAAACTTTCATCGCTTTTTCTTAATCCATGTTGTTTCCCTAAGGCTCATAGCTTCTATATCTTTATAAATCTCATCTTCTTCAAAATCACATGTCAATCAAATTTAAGAATATTTTCAAAAGGGGAAAAAGACCCATGGATGTTTTTGAAAATATTAAAAAACCTCATTTAGAAGAGGCATATATTAAATTCTCCGGTAAGAGGCTTAAATCTATCTCTAAAAAAAGAGAAACCTATGAAGTTGATCTCAATAAATCCTTGATTGAAAAACTTCAAAGAAAATATGGGAAAAAATATACGCGAATCCATACCCATCCTGAGAACAAAGCCATACCATCAGACCTAGATTTGATAAACTTTCTGAACACCGAAGATGTGAAAACTGAGATAATCGTCCCTTTAGATAAAAAAACGAATGAACCACACGGTTATTTTGTCATGAGGAAGAATAAGAATTATGAAGTTTCCAAGATAAACAAAGAAGATTTTGCCGATTCAATAAAGACTTATTATCAAAGTTCATTCTCGAAAGATGTTGCTGCCAATTTAAAAGATATGGCAAGAAAATATAATTTCAGCTATCGGTTTTTTCTAGCTAAGGGATTTGCTCTTTTAGAAGGAGCTCAAGGACTTAAAAGTAGTAGAAAATCACTCGAAACAAAGCTATCAATAACTTCTCTTATATTTTTATCTTTATCAATAGTGTTCGGCGTATCGAGCATAACAGGAAGTGTAGTCTTAGAACTTTCATCTAAAACATCAAATACAATTGGTGCAGGACTGTTTATTGTGGGAATATGCTTTGCAGGATTAGTATTTTTCTTTAGAAATAACACCTAAAATTACATTTCATTATCCAAGAACATCTTTTTTGATCATATCGTTCACCTTGGATGTAGCCTCTGCTGTAGAGCGACACATATTTTTTAGTTTAAATTGCATAGAGGCATCCGCACCGAAAAAAAGAGGATCTCTGCACTCAGAACACAATTCTCCACTATCAATTGGCTTATTACATTCCTTGCATCGTTTTGATTCACCCATCACAATCTCCTTTCTTTATTTTGGTTATCATTAAACACGAAACAGTCCTTTTGTGGAGGCTCTTTACAATAAATCCAAGCTTTAACTTGACAGCCAGGGAATAAAGCTAAGATATCAGCATTAGATGAAATTGCAATCAGTTGCCAACGTTCAGATGACCGAAACTTATCTACCGGCATTTCGGCGTCTGTTATTATCTGCCACCGAGAAGCCCAGAAATATAGATATTTTCCCCCATCCGGAGCCATTGTCCAATTTATGACGGTTATCAATCCAGGAGCAGAATCCTCAATTGACTTCTTACTCTTTGGTATTAACATATGATATAAATCCCTAATTAAAATTGCACAATTATTTTAACATTAAAAGACTTAGAATGTCAAAAAAATGTGTGTCAACCACATTTAGAAATGTTCTATTCTTACCCAAATAGAAATGTCCGCTTTTATTAAGATTAATAGTAGTAAATTTTTCTTTTTGTTAATTCTGTGCATATTGTGGATAACTCCTTGTTCTGTATTTCCCCCAAATTCTTTGTAGCCTCTAATATAATTTTGCTTTAATCTTTGGCAATTAAATCTAACACTATTTTTTGCATAACTCGACAAAACCAAAAACCGTAGTAACTCTCACTCTACTATCCTTAATATTCTTCCTCTCAAGTTCCCGTCTAATCTTCTCCTCCGCCCTATCATTAGTAGCAACAGAAATTATCTCATCAAACCCAGCTTTCAAATTTTTCTCCACATTAGCAACCACATCTGACTTACCAGTCTCAATTTCCACCGCCACTCTCTTGTCCCCACCAATAACAATCAAATCAGGTTTACCGTTAATCTCCTGCTCAACCAAAACCTCATAATTTTTATTCTGGTAATATTCAGCTATCTTATTCTTCCAAAACTTGTGAATGATGCCTTCTTTATTCCCGCTGACTTTGTAACCCATATCTCCTAAAGAACTCTTACCTTTTGGAGTAAGCTCAAACAAGGTCAGCCATCCTGAATTTGTAATTATTTTTTGAGGCTGGATATATCCCTGTGAAATAAGTAAACTCTTGAATTGATTCCCATATTTTGGATTAAATCCAAGTCGTTTATATCTCTGAGTGATGCTGGATAGTGAATTGAGAAAAATATCAGCAAGAAGGCGCTGGAGCGGGGCATTTGCCTTATCTGGGAGGTGTTTACCTGTTTCCTTGTTCTCCTCTTTATACCCTGGTAAATACCCCGGGTCAAATAAGATATTCCCCTCGTGGGAAGGGGGTAAATACCCAGGGGTATTTACTTTAAGCCAGCTATCTGTTATTTCGCCTTTTTTCACCGGCACAAGAGGTATTTTCACTAAACAGGGATTGATTCTGTTTTTTATTTTGACTATAGCTTCACCGATCTTCAGCATGTTTGGATAGGCCTCTTCCTGTCTCGTGAGAAACAGACTTTTTCTTGCAGATCTAATGTCGTCTTCATGCTGTAGGCCAAGAAAAATCTGGGTATGGCTGTTTCCCAGAAGATAGATAGGCAGCATAGAAGGATGTTGAGTTATACTGACTAACCCCTGACCAAACGCTCTTACCTCACGATAAACATTCTCAAGGCTGTTGGAAGTTTCTCTTTCTATTCGGTTTTTCGGGAAAAGATTATGAACCTCTTCAAGAAACAAAACATTTCTTAACTCATCTGTTTCTCCCTGGCCTAGTCTATACAAATGTATCCATCTTAAAATGATTTCTGTAAAAAATGTACGTAAGGATTTTGGCATTTCCATGTCAAGTTCAAGGATAACTGGTTTATCAAGAAGTTCTTCAAGTTTAATAGGATGTCTGGCATTAAATGATTTTGCAGCCGGCCCAAAAGTAAAATCCCTGAATATCCGGGCAGTAGATTGTTTCCATAGTAGCTCCCGCGCATGTGCCGGCATTTTGCTAAGTTCAATATTTCCATCAAAGAAATTAGGATAATAGTTTTGATTGCCTTTATTAAACCCAAACTCGTTAAATTTCTTTTCGTATATTTTTAGGAAAAAATCAGCTACTCCAGCTCCGCCAAGATGCGACTTTTCTATAACTTCGGTAATAACTCCCAGCCATGATTTATAATGCACTCCTGGGGGAGCTCTGAACGGATTCCAGGGGAACGAGCAAGTATCTCTACCAATGGTAAAAACTTGCACTTTTTTTAATCCGGGTAGCTTATCTCTTAAACTTAACAAATTCCGCCAGCTTCTTTTCCAGTCAATCACTAAAAAGGGGATATCCATTTTCTGAAGTTCTAAAGCTAGCAGAAAAGCTAGGTTGGTTTTTCCTTCGCCTGTAACTGCAAATATACCTACCTGTTTTATAAAATCATCTGCCCGGAGGGAAAGCTTATGTAAGGTTTTATTATTGTAGACAACATTCCCGACACTAAAAAATCCTAAAGAGTCATAGAGAGACGGTGGTTCAAGCAAGATTGTCTGTTGTTCTAAAGCTTCTTTTTTAAGGAGTTTTTCAGCTATGAGTTCTATATTCAGAACCAAATCTTTCCGATTTTTCTCATCCTCGGCCAGATACATATGCCAGAGATTCTGAGCTTGTTCACCAATTACGGGTTTTAGCTTCTTACATATCTGCTCAATATCTTCTGGTGTTTTCATTTTCAAGTACACTTCTACATTTACTTAATTTCCAGTAATCTTTCAGGGCAGACATGAGATATTTTCTCAAAAACATTAGATCTTTCCAGCAAGTCAAATCTTCTGTTCTTTTTTGCTCTTCAAGTGAAAATATTTGTTGCTCAAGATTGCTTTTTCGTTTTATAAAATTTGTATCCGGATTGTATGGTCTGTCTGTCCAAAACTTCGCTTCCTGAAGATATTCCCCACACTTAGAAATATCACCATCTACTCTTCCTTTCAAATCTAGGTGAAGGTTCTCCCGACGTTCTATTTCTGACAACAATTCTTTGACTGTAGATTTAAGACTTCCTGTCCTGTCTGTAAATATCATTTCTGCTACGTCTTTTGAATCTTCTATCTTCTGATAGTCAGTTTTAAGATAGTTTGCCAGACGATTTTCTAAACAGCCATGTAATGCATTTGAATATTCTAAGTTTCTATTTTCCATTTTCTTAATTACTTAGTAGTTACATATGGAATTTATAAGGGTTGTACAGGGATTGGAGAAAATTGGAGGGAATATCTATTGATCTTAGCAACACCGTTTAGTATGAATTGCCTCGCATAAATATCTATATAGAAATTGGGGTAAATTTAAAGCAGAAGGGATTTAGTTGTGCAATAATTGATGTTATGATACTTAAAAAAAAGGAGGCAAAATATGGAGTTGTTGAAGTTGGATGGGAATATTTTAAAACAATCTCAATTGATACCAGAAATTTTTAATTTTACTGCTTCTTGATGCCCCAAATCAGTCAACGAAAAGATATTTTCATCGCTATCAGATTTTTTAATCCATCGGCTTTGCTCTAACTGCTTTAGAGCATCATCAAATCCGAAATGTTTAAAGCCATTAGTTTCAATTTTAACTTGCTCCCCAATAAACTTCGAAACACAGATCTGGCCTTTCGGGTCTTGCAAAATTTCAGCTAACAATGTTTTTATCATTTTATTTACATCAGAAACAGAACCTTCAATAACCGCCAAACTTGCTCCGGGAGCACTGGCGATACGGCTCTCTGGAGTCTTTCTTCTTTCCTTATCTTTAAGTCTGTTTACGACCAACTGCAAATGCCCATAAAAATTCTCTTTTAACTCGCGACAATTTTCATATTCATGAATAAGACCATCCTCCATACACTTTTTTCTGTATGTTTGTACTGTTTCCTGCCCGGTCCGTTTACCAAAACAGGGCAAGACTTTATTAAGCACATTTAAAATATAGATGAACACACTATGACTTTTATTCTGTTTACCAAAATACCTTAACACCGGCTTACCAACACTACAATGTAGCTCAATTTCTTCAATGGTACCGCTAGCAGCCTTTCCTGTTGGCGAGCCAATCCGAGTTTTGAAAATGGCTACTAGCACGTCTGCGTGCTTCAACACCATATCATTAATAATCCTTTGGCCGCTTTTATCCTGCCCTTCCCCTAATAAAGGCGCAGAATGGGTTTCCCATCCGAGTGGTATTAAAACCATTCCGTTCTGAATTGAATGTTTATAATTCCACTCAAGAACGGCTTCTCTTATTGTCTTACGTTCATCATTTACGTCTGACGGGGACGCTATCATCACATTATATACTATCGCTTCGTATGACATTTATGGCTACCTTGAAAAAAAACGGTTCTCTTCTTCCTTCTTGTGTTCCTCGATTATTTTTTCTGCTCCCCGCACACATTCGTCCAGTGTATTTCTTAGCTTTCCTGCAGGCGCAATTTTTTTTAATTCTTCAAAACATTCCTTTTTTTCAATAAATACAGGTGGTATTTGCCCAATGGAAGAACTCCAACTGCCCCTAGGATATATTTTACTTCTGAGTAATTTGATCATTTCGTCCTCGTACCCCAATTCCGAGCTTTTTACAACAATTTCTTTAAATGTATCGATATTCCCTCGGGTTAATGGAAGCCCAAATAAACACTGCAGACATTTTGAAAAACCATCTTTGTTATAGAATTCAGCTTTGATATAATCGAAATATAGAAGATCTGACGCATTGCGCAAGGATATAAATTGTTCAAATATCTTGGAAACGCTGTAAGTGCCTTCATGTTTTTTATCCCACTCAATCACTTTTCGGATAGCGAATGAATAGTTCGCGTTGGTATTTATGAATTTATTTATGAATTCGATGCCTTGAAAAGGGATAGCTTCGTATTCTGAATGTTTATTTATTTCTTTTTCTCGCTCCAGCCGATCTTCAATAAAACTTAAAAGCTCCTTTACATCAGCAAAAAGTAGGGTTGCTATTTCGAAGTCATGATAATCAAGCTTGCTATCATGCAAAAGCGTTGAATAAAGAACATCGCGAGTTACACCTAAGAAGTCACTGACATATTCCTTACTCTTGTTGTGCAAGATAAATGCGATGTGAACAGCCGCTTTTGCCTGAGCTTGAGTACTCAAATGATTTAGTACAATCAAGACAATCTCTGCCATAGACTTAGCTGAAATTTTATCCCCGATGAAGCGTATTCTTTCTAGTATGGTTATATTTAAGTCATCGATATTCTTTTCTGCCACTGCCTTAATAATCCCGAGCTTATCAAGAGATGGAATGTCACACGAAAGAATATCTATGGCTATCTTGGCTTCGTCTGTTGGTATATTTGGGATCAACAATACCTCATCAATAATTGCTTTTGCCACTTCAGGATATTTTTGAACCAAATCATAAGTAATCGTGTATTTAAAAATCAATGGAATCTTTGCCCATAATTCTTTTTGATTTCTTATCTGTTTAAATGCTTCTGGATTCTGTTTGAACCAAGCCCGCAAAAATGATGCATTAGCAGAAGAAACGGTTACCGTTTTCCCTATCCAATCGAGAAAATTCGTAATATCTCCCGAGGATGGATATTTTTTATTCAAAGCTATCGCGTCTTTCTCAAAATCATCAACAGTTAGATGCCATTTTCTCGGCATTATGTTATTCACAACCCACGACCATCTTTCTTTTACAGGGGCATCCTTTAATTTATTCCTAACATCTCCGGTAATATCCCATCTTGAGGTATAATATCTAATAATCCGATATTCGGGATCGTATATAAACTGGTTAAGAAGCGTTAAAGACTTTTCGTCTGGTACATTCTGTCGGGCCCACCCGTTAAATAACAAATCCTCATATGAACTCAAGACATGACGATCAGTTTCTTTGCCAATAAGACCATTTTTGTCTATGAAATCCAGTATTTCTTGCCTATCTTTAACGATTTTTTCCTTCAACGGGATATCAGATGAAATCCCGGGACCAGAATGGCAACGTCCTATATCTTCAGCAACATCAATACCTGCTAAACGCACTTCAGTCCGTGCATCTAATAACATATTTTTAACTATTTCAATCGCTTTATTTCGCATCAATAACACCGCTTCGGTTACTAGCAAGGAGCGACTGCTTAATTGTATGCTATCATAAGTTGTGCGTTTACATTCATGCGCTGAAGCCAGCACTTCTTGCAAAGCCGCTTTTGAGAATTCGACTATTGGTTCTGATCCTTTAAATGAGGTTTCTATAATATTCAAAATTGGCATTATGCGGAGGCTGAGAAACATAGGTAACACTCGTGGTATGATAGAAGACATCCAAACATTGCGAGCTAGCGAGCAATGTTTGGAGCAAGAATCTATCATATTTGAGGAGTTACCAGAT
>Ga0075121_1001525_pt1 | contig 14233 bp, 10 predicted proteins | sample AntAceMetag02UKG_FD_69793 | JGI IMG/M metagenome (GOLD analysis project Ga0075121, IMG submission 69793) | Saline lake microbial communities from Ace Lake, Antarctica - Antarctic Ace Lake Metagenome 02UKG | ecosystem: Environmental > Aquatic > Non-marine Saline and Alkaline > Saline | place... | reverse complement strand
TATTATCGATATGGTACGCGCAGCACATGACCTGAGACCTGATGGTATACATTGGCCTAAAAATGAGGAGGGGCGCCCCTCTTTCCGATTAGAAGCTCTTACTAAAGCAAATAGAATTAATCATACTGATGCTCATGATGCTTTGGCAGATGTGTATGCTACCCTTGAAATTGCCCGATTAATACGTACAAAACAGCCTGAGCTCTATGCTTACGCATTTTCTCATCGAAAAAAGAACGCATTAAAAGAAAAAATCAACCTTTACCAGCATAAACCTATACTGCACACCTCTGCAGTACATACCTCAGAATATGGCTGCACAGTTCTAGTTCTTCCTTTGGCAGTAAATCCAAATAACAGCAACTCAATAATCTGCTATAATCTGTCTTACGATCCGGAAGCCCTTATAGCAGCTAACTCTGATGAACTGTTAAGTAATGAGATAAAATTAACACGAATATCTCTGAATAAATCACCATTTATCGCTCCAGCAAGAACCCTTACTAAAGAAAATGCTAAAAGACTTAATATAAATATAGAATTGTGTATGGAACATTTTGCAAGAATTGAGGAGAGACCTGATATCCCTATGAAATTACGGGCCGCTTTCGTCCGGCAGAAACCAGAAGCAGTTTCCGACCCGGATTTCCGAATCTATACCGGCGGCTTCTTTAGCGATAAAGATCGTGAACGTTTCCAAATTATTCACAAGACACCAGCTAAAGAGCTTTTATCTCTCCGTTTGAATTTTAATGACACCCGAATTCCCGAAATGTTATGGAGATATACAGCACGAAATTATCCTGAGCTGCTCAACGAAGAAGAACTCTTAAAATGGAAAAGTTTTGCAGCCAGCCGGATACTGTTTCCCCCCGCAGATGTTATAATCAACCTGCAATTTTTTAAACGAAAAATAGCAGAAAAGAGTGAACGTACCGATATCAGTGCAAAAGATAAAATTATTCTTCGGGATTTAGCAGATTATGCTGAGATTCTTGAGAAAAAACTATTTCACTAGGAGCTAACAGCAAGTCCCATCTTTTTACCTACTTTCACTAAAACATCCACCGCAAAATCCGTAGTACCTCATCCCGGCGGAGTAAGATTTGAGATAATGTACTTTAGTTCAGTATAGTAAACTTTATCATGGATGTCAATTTGAGACTTGAGTTTTGCAAACACTAGTTAATTGGATACATTTTTTCTCCCGGAATAAGTTCAAAGAGAAGAAACAGCGGTAATTCCAGCTTTTTATTTGCTTGTTGAATGAAAATGAAATTAATGCACACTCTGATTGCGTACTTTCTTTGGCTTCTTTACAAAACATTTAAAACAGTGTTTACTATAATGAATAGAAGTTTAGCATAATAGATTAAACAGTAAAGCAGGAGAGATAAAATGGACCATCCCCCAATGATCGGAAAAAATATACAGAAAATCAGAAATTCTCAAAATCTCACGCTTAATGTTTTATCTGAACGAAGTGGTGTATCAAAAGCTATGCTTAGCCAGATTGAATCAAATAAAGTGAACCCTACTATTGCAACCGTATGGAAGATCTCTCAAGGTCTGGGAATTGAGATACATGCAATTCTGGAAGGGGCCAAAGAACCCAAAAGAAAATTCAACGTCAATCGGTATGAAAATATTGTAATTCTGAATACAGATGAAGAGGGCGTTCTTATTCATGTTCTCTCACCGCTCAGCATGGTTGAAGATCTTGAGTTATATATGCTTACTTTCGATCCCGGGGCAGTTCTCAGCTCTGAACCTCACTTCCCCAACTCAGAAGAGTTCATTACGGTCATTAAAGGTCAGGTAAAAGTGACTGCAGGAAAGAATGTCACAGAGTTGAAAAAAGGTGATTTCATTGCTTATCATTGTGATGTTGATCATTCAATTAAAAACTCAGGAACAGGTAAAACTGTTGTGCATATGGTAGTAAGGTATAATAAATCATCTGTTACCGGATTCTAGTTCAACAATATCACTTACATGTTGTACAACAGTTTCATTAAATCTCTTCTATACAGCATCTTCTCCCACAAACTGACTATTATACAAATCTGCATAAAATCCATCGGCATCAAGCAACTGCTGGTGAGTGCCCTGCTCAATGATATTTCCTTCATTCATAACAAGAATAGTATCCGCATCACGAATTGTTGAGAGTCTGTGAGCTATAATAAAGTTTGTACGTCCTTTCATTAAAGCACCCATAGCTTTCTGAATAATCAGCTCTGTACGTGTATCAACACTGCTGGTTGCCTCATCCAATATAAGAATAGAAGGGTTTGAAAGGAATGCCCTTGCAATGGTAAGCAGCTGTTTTTGTCCCTGAGATATATTTGATGCCTCTTCATTTAATACTGTCTCATATCCATCAGGTAAGGTTCTTATAAAGTGATCAGCATGTGCCGCCTTTGCAACAGCAATAATTTCATCTTCTGTCGCACCATTTTTCCCATAGGCAATATTTTCGCGGATTGTTCCCTTAAAGAGCCAGGTGTCCTGCAGTACCATACCAAATATATTACGTAAATCACCACGCTGCATCTTTGTAATGTCTACTCCATCAACGCTGATTTTTCCCGCCTGCAGTTCATAAAACCGCATGAGTAAATTAACCAGCGTCGTCTTCCCGGCACCAGTAGGCCCGACAATAGCAACTGACTGTCCTGCTTTAACAGCAATATTCATATTAGTTATCAGGGGAATATCAGATTTATATTGGAAATCCACATGCTCAATTATAACTTCACCTTTTGGATTTGTAATAACTACAGGGGATTCAGGATCACTAATCTCCTCCTCCGTCTCAAGTATTTCAAATACTCTTTCTGCAGCGGCTATTGTAGACTGCAGCAGATTCGCAATATTAGCAGTCTGCTGAATCGGTTGATTAAATTGTCTCGAATACTGAATAAATGCCTGAATATCTCCAATCTCTATTAACCGTTTAGTGACAAAAATTCCACCGACAACACAGATAATGACATAACCGATATTACTGATAAACATCATAATCGGCATGATAATTCCTGAAACAAACTGTGCTTTCCATCCAGCTTCATAAAGCTCTTTGTTTTTCTTATCAAAAATCAGCACCGATTCTTTTTCCCGGTTAAAAGCTTTTACTTCCCTATGACCGGTATACATCTCTTCAATATGCCCGTTTACTTCACCGAGTATTTTCTGCTGTTCAGCAAAATATTTTTGTGATCGTTTGGCTATTGCTTTTACCGCAATAAAACTCAGCGGCAGCGTTAAGACAGTAACTAGCGTTAGTAATGGACTGATAGTCAACATCATGATGATAATTCCGATCAACGAAACAACTGAGGTTATCACCTGAGCAAGACTTTGCTGTAAAGTGGTACTTATCAGATCAATATCATTGGTCATCCTGCTGAGAACATCACCATGACTATGTGTATCAAAAAATTTCAACGGGAGTCTGGTAAGCTTCTCCTTAACATCCTTTCGCATCTCATAGACAGTATTTTGCGCCACACTTGCCATAATATACTGCATTAAAAAACTGAACAGTGCACTGAACAGATACAGACCGGCTAAAATCAGCAGTATCTGAATTATATAGGTAAAATCTATAGATGCTCCCGGAACACCCTGCATTTTCATCATGATTCCTTCAAACAACCGTGTAATAGCCCTTCCCATTACCTTTGGGCTGAAGATTGCAAAGACGGTGCTTAGTGCTGCAAGAAAAAAGACCACTATTAATCGCGCTTTTCTGGGTTTCAGATAGTTTAGAAGCTTTTTAAAGGCGCCTTTAAAATCTTTAGGTTTTTCAACAGGCATTCCCATTCCATGCATACCGCCGGGACCACCGCCTCTTCCACCTCTCATCGGCATTTTTACTGTTTCTGGTTTGTTGTGATCTGCTTTTATCTTACTCATGCCGGCTCCTCCCCTGCTAACTGTGAATTAGCAATTTCATTGTAAATAGAACAGGTTTTAAGCAGTTCCTCATGTGTACCCTGAGCCTCTATGCGGCCGTCATCCATCACGATAATGTTATCAGCATGCATAACGGTACTTACCCGTTGAGATATTATGAGCACTGCTGCATTTTTTGTCTCATTTTTTAAGGCACTGCGAAGTGCTGAATCTGTTTTAAAATCCAACGCCGAAAAACTGTCGTCAAAAAGATATATTTCCGGCCTCTTTGCTACTGCACGCGCTATAGCAAGGCGTTGTTTCTGTCCACCGGAGACATTTGTACCACCCTGGGTTATTTCTGAGTCATACCCTTTCTCCATTTCTCCTACAAACTTACCTGCCTGGGAAATTTTCGCCGCATGTTTCACCTCTTCGATCGATGCCTGCCTAGCACCAAATCGTATATTATCGGTAACTGATCCGGAAAAAAGTACAGATTTTTGCGGAACCAAACCTATTTTTTCCCGTAATTTTTCCTGACTCATATCACGAATATCAACTCCATCTACCAGGATACTTCCCTCATGCACATCATAAAATCGGGGAAGAAGGTTGATTAGTGTCGATTTACCTGAACCGGTACCACCGATAATGGCAGTCACTTCACCCGGTCCTGCAGTAAATGTTATGTTACTGACAGCCGGCTCTTCTGCACCATGGTAACTAAATGAAACATTTCGATACTCAATTCTTCCTTTTTGGTCAGTGGTACTTTTTGGATTCTCAGGATCTTTAATATCAGGCTCTTTCTCAAGTATTCTATTAATACGAACTGCTGAAACAGCAGCTCGCGGAATCATAATAAACATCATGGTAAGCATCATCAAAGCAAACATTATCCGCATTATATATTGAATAAATGCCATAAGATCACCAATCTGCATGGCTCCTTCATCAATCCGAATCCCACCAAACCAGATAATGGCAATGGTGGTAAAATTAAACAAAAGCATCATTAAAGGCATCATTACGGCCATAAGTTTATTGACTTTTATTGCCGTATCAGCCAGTTCTCTGCTGGCTTTATCAAACCGTTTCTTCTCATGAGCAGTTTTATTAAAAGCACGAATAACACGTACACCAATCAAACTCTCCCGTAAAACCATATTTAACCCATCTATTTTTGTCTGTATCTGCTTAAAAAGCGGTAATCCCTTAGTCGCTACAATTGATACTATAAGGATTATCACCGGGACAACAACAACCAGAACTATTGAGAGCGGAGGATCTTTCGAGACAGCCATGACAACACCGCCGATAGCCATCATTGGTGCATATATCAGCATACTCAACATCATTATTACCGCTTGCTGCACTTGGTTTATATCGTTTGTTGTTCTGGTTATCATGGATGATGTTCCAATTTCGTCGAACTCATTAAGAGAAAATGACTCTACCTTATGGAAGACTTTTTTTCTTATATCACGACTGAATCCTACACTTGCTTTTGCAGAGAATAAACGTGCAATGATTGCACAAACTACCCCTCCTGCGGTTATAAGAAGCATAATTAACCCAGTGTTCCAAATATACGGGATATCACTAGTCACTATGCCAACATCAACAATATCCGCCATAAGGGTTGGTAGATACAGCTCTGATATTGCTCGTATAAATGTCAAAATACTTATAAGCAATATGGAGAGTGTGTAGGGTGTTAAATTTTTCAGCAATTTCAGCATTATTAATTCTCCTGACTATTTTCTGTTCGTTTTTCTTGTTTTGAATCATCCAATTTCTGTAGATCCCTGATATATTCTGCACTTTTTTTGAGTAGTGAAACCAATTCATTACTTTCAGACTCGCCAAGATGCACAACCAATTCTTCAAAGACTTTAAGAAATTTCAGCTTGGTAATATCCATTACCTGAATACCTTTTTCTGTAAGATTGATCCTGACTACTCTTCTGTCCTGCTTATCCGCCTCACGAATAACATAACCTTTTTGTTCAAGATTCGTTATATGCTGCGTTACCGTCGGCGAAGCTATATGCATAAATTGTCCAATACCCGAGGGGGTAATTCCTTTACCATCCTGCGGATTATGCTCAGAAGAATGAAAGTGTATACCTCTAAGGACAAGAAACTCAACTTGACTCAACTCATCAGTCGGTTTTGTCCGCTGAAGCCATCCTACTTTCCTAAAAGCATGTAATGAATTCATTAAGTCCTGGGCTATTGATGTTGTTTCATTTTTCATAATTCACTCCTGCCGATCCTTTCAGGTATCACCAAGGATCTATGTGCCGAATAGTTCGTATGCCGAGTAGTTCGTATGCCGAAATACTCGCTTTGCAAAATATAAACACATGCTATGGAAGAGTCAAGCAGAGAGAGGAACAAATTTATAAGAAGACCCTATCCTTTTGCAAAATTTTTTATTATGCTTATGAAACATGATCTTTGTGTCTTTATGCGGGGTTTGGTTTCGTCTCATTTTTTAACTAATAAATGATTCAGCACTCTTCTCATTTGGTTTCTTCTTCTGTTCTGCAGAGAAATTTTCTCTCTTACAGAATAGAGTCCGATCCATTGATCAAGAATTTAATACTTTGAGGTTATTTTATGAAAATTGCTGACGAATTAGTGGTAAGTATGGATTACACACTTAAAAATGATTCAGGTGAAATCCTGGACACATCAGAGGGAAAAGGGCCTTTACGTTTTATCTTTGGTTCCGGTATGATAATTCCCGGTCTTGAGAAAGAACTTGCAGGAAAAGTCTCTGGAGATGCATTGGATGTAACAGTACAGCCTGCTGAAGGATATGGAGAATTTGATGAAAGCCGCATTATTGAGGTTGGAAAAGAACAATTCCAAGAGGACTCAGATATGCAGGAAGGTATGCAGGTACAAGCTCAGGATCCTGAGGGACGACAGATAATATTTACTGTAAAATCAATTTCAGATGATAAAGTTACTCTTGACGGGAATCACCCTCTTGCTGGACAAGTCCTTAACTTCTCTGTTGTACTAGGGGAAGTGAGAGAAGCAACTAAGGAAGAACTTGATCATGGGCATATTCACTAGTTAAAAAATCTAGATTTTTTAACTGCAGCAGTAATCCAACTTACGAAGTTCGTTGGATGACTGCGTCATTTATCTAGATTTTTTTTAACTGTAGCAGTAATCGAATTCACGTGGTTCGTTGGGTGACTGTGTCAGTTAGCGTTATTTTTAATTGCAGGAGTAGTTCAACTCACTTGGTTCGTTAGATGACTTCATTTATCTAGATTTTCAAGATACAGCAGTAGTCCAACTCATATAATTCGTTGGATGACTGCATTATTTATCGTGATTTCTTGGCTGTTGCTGTAATCCAACTTACGTAGTTCGTTGGAGAGCTGCATTTATCTAGATTTTCTAGATACAGCAGTAATCAAACTCACGTGGTTCGTTGGATTACGGGATACGAACCTGAAAGCTTTTCTGTTTTCGGGTAATAAAATCAATTTTAAATTATAGGAGGGCTGCTTTGCGACCCTCTTTCTATTAGTATTTCCCACCAAAAAATACTGTATATTTTATGCAACATTATGCACAAGTTGCTATTTTTGACTATAAATCTCATAAATATGCATAATTTATGCAAAATGTTCCAAATTTTAAATACTTTTTGATTGACAAAACAGTTGTTTCTTTTTACAGTATCAAAACCTAAAACATTGTTATCACAAGTGAACTTTATCTAATACCATAATTTTATTTTATGCAAATTTTAAGTTTTCTTCTGGATATTTTTATTCTATTTGAAAACCTTTCATTACACTTTTTCATAATGAAAAAGAGATAAAAATCGGGGGATTAATATGTCAGGAATAGTAGACAACATTTACAATTTAGTTACACAAAAGAACTCAGGAGAAAGCGAATTTCATCAGGCTGTGCATGAAGTACTACACTCTTTGGAGCCGATTATTGATGCTTATCCGGAATTCCGTTACCACAAAATTCTTGAACGAATGGTAGAACCTGAACGGTTGATCTCATTCAGGGTTCCCTGGGTTGATGACTCAGAAGAAATTCAGGTAAACAGAGGTTTCCGTGTGGAAATGAGCAGTGCGCTTGGTCCATACAAAGGCGGATTGAGGTTTCACGCTTCAGTCAATCAGAGCATCATGAAATTCCTGGCTTTTGAGCAGGTCTTTAAAAACAGTCTTACCGGATTAAGTCTCGGCGGAGGAAAAGGCGGATCAGACTTTAACCCTAAAGGAAAAAGTGATCTGGAAGTTATGCGTTTCTGCCAGAGTTTTATGACAGAATTATATCGCCACATTGGTGAAAATACAGATGTACCTGCAGGTGATATTGGTGTCGGAGGACGTGAAATTGGATTTATGTTCGGTCAATATAAAAGAATAAAGAATCAATTCACAGGTGTTCTCACCGGAAAAGGCCTTGAATGGGGCGGCTCTTATATCAGACCTGAAGCGACAGGCTATGGTTTAATCTATTTTTCCAGTAACATGCTTGCAACTAAAGATGAAACATTTAAGGGAAAATCCTGTTTAATTTCCGGTTCAGGAAATGTCGCACTATTCACCGCAGAAAAGTTATTGGAATTGGGAGCAAAAGTGCATACCCTTTCTGACTCAAACGGCTTTATCCATGATGAAGAAGGAATAGATAGAAAAAAACTTGATTATGTAATGCAGCTTAAAAATATCCGTCGGGGAAGAATTTCTGAATATGCGGAAACGTATCCATCAGCAAAATACTATCCTGTTGAATACAATAGAAACCATAATCCGTTATGGAATATTAAAGCCGATTGTGCTTTCCCCAGTGCAACCCAGAATGAGATTAATGCGAAAGATGCACAAAACCTTCTTGATAATGGAGTGATGCTGGTTGCTGAGGGTGCAAATATGCCCACTACCGAAGAAGGCGTGAACCTTTTTCTTGATAAAGGTATTCTCTATGGACCAGCAAAGGCAACTAATGCCGGTGGTGTAGCAGTATCCGGACTGGAGATGTCTCAAAATAGTTCAAGACTTTTATGGGATAGAAAAAAAGTGGATTCAGAACTTAAGAATATTATGAAAAGAATTCATACACTTTGTCTCGATAATTCAGATCGTTACAGCACAAAAGGTAATTATGTTGATGGGGCAAATATTGCCGGTTTTATCAGGGTAGCTGAAGCCATGATTGATCAAGGTTATGTATAGAATAGTTATTTTTTCTTAGAAATAATGAATGCCGGGTATCACCCCGGCATTTTTTATGCAGCTTTATAGTTTATGCAAGATGTTCGAAAAGAATCTTCACCCCTATGCCGATAAGAACCAGACCGCCGACAAACTCAACTCTCCTGCTGAAAAAATCTCCACCCCGCTCACAGACATACATTCCGAGATACATTCCGATAAATGAGACGATGAAAGTTATTACTCCAATTATCAGAATGGGAAAAAGAATTGATATCTGAAGAAATGAGAGTGTAATCCCAACTGCAGCAGCATCAATACTGGTTGCAAAAGAGAGCATAATGAGTACAGAGAGTTTGAGTGGATTCTTTTCTTCCTCATCTGCACACTCAGCTGCTGTCTCACGGGATTCCCACATCATTTTTACACCAACAACAGCCAACAGGGTAAAGGCAATCCAGTGATCAAAACTCTGTATATAATCGGCAGCAAACTGCCCAAGCCACCACCCCAGCAAAGGCATTACAGCCTGAAACACTCCAAAAAACAGTGCAACCCGGAGAGCCTGGCGAATGTGTATTCTTTTTATTGCAGCTCCGCTGCAGACAGATACCGCAAAAGCATCCATTGCAAGCGCAAAGGCTATAGTAATTACAGTTATAAGATTCATATATGACTATATGAATACTTAATTATACTAAAAATTCAAGAGATCAGTACTGTTTAAAATAACTTTTTTATTCTGCACAACCGCAGGAACTGCGCCTGATAAATTCTCCTAAAATCATTTCCTCACTATATTCCGGGAATGTATTATGTCGTTGTATATATTGCATAGAAAAAAACAGGTGCTGAAAAGCCTTACTTCCAAGTAACTGTATGTTCTGTTCTATGGTGGTCAAATCAAACACCTGAGCAATCTCAAAATTGGCATACCCGGTAACTGCCACCTTCTTTTTGTCTTTTTCCAGTCCTCTGACAAAGGGTACTGCCAGCGTATCTGTGAGACATACAAAAACATCAGCGTCAGGATTTTTTTCTTTGGCTATATCATATGCTCTCATACTTTCAGAAAAACTATGTGACGAGACAAAAACAACATGCTTCGTTTCAGAAAAATCAATACCATTATCTCTTACCGCTTTGACAAACATGTTATATTTCTCAAGCCTTTGAGCACTGTTTTTGAGCTCCACAGAAATAAGCATGGGATTTTTATACGTATGATCTATAAAAAGGTGGTCCAGAAGTTGGGAAAAAGCGGTCGCATCCGAGTAAATTCCTGCTACCACCGGAGGATAAATTTCTTTGGTCAGAGGATTTATGAGAACGACAGGTATATTCCGTTTTATTAGCGGCGTCAACTGTTCAGAATTCACTACTGAAGCAACTATAATCAATCCATCAACCAGGCCAATAAAGGGTGGTTCTGCGAAAAACTCCTCTCTTTGATCCTCTTTGATATCATAGATATCTATAAAATAGCCATATTTATCAGCTTCCCTCTTTAATCCTCTCAGAATATTGACAAAATACTCAGTAGAAGTACCTGAGGTTAATGAGAATACAAAACCAATACTCATTTTATGGGAACTTCTCAATTTTTTTGCTGCACTTGAAGGTATATAACCAACAACCTCTATAAGCTTTTCGAGCATATTCGTTTTTTCTTTGGAAAGTGACCCTTTTTTATTATTGAAAAAATTGGATACTGAGGAGACAGATAATCCACTTAGCGTGGCTATGAGCTTCAGGTCTACTACCAGAGAACCAATACTCTTACTCTTTTTAGAAGCAAACCACTCTTCACATAATGTTTGCAGTTCATCCTGAGGTATCCCAACTATTCCACTTATTCTCTTGTAATCAAGTTCCATTCGTTTGTTCCTGTAACCTTCTTTTCAAACGCCAACCATTTCGAGATCTCTCTTTAAATTATCAGGATTTGTAAGGTGAATAGTCTCAAATCCCAAATTTCCGGCAGTTTTAACATTCTGAGCGGTATCGTCGATGAACAAGGACTCTTTTGGCTCAATATTATAGGTATTGATCAGATGTAAATAAATATCCTCATCAGGTTTCAATAATTTGACTTTTGCAGAAGCAATACCACCATCAAACTCATTCAGGAAATCGTAGGTAGTGGTTATAAAATCATAAATACCATGAGGGATATTTGAAAGAAATAAGATGGTATACCCCTTTTTTCGAAGCTCTTTCAGGATGGTAATACTACTTTCAATAGGGGTGAAAATGTTGTAGAAATCAGCCATCATCTCCCGAAGAATATGTTCTTTGTCAGGATCCCTTGCAATGAATATCCTCAAGGCCTCTTCTTCTGTGAGAGTACCCTTATCAAGTTCCTGCCACTCCTGAGTCTCAAAGATCGCAGCAAGAAGGAACGCTGCATCTTCATGGGAATATCTCTTCTTCAAGTACTCAAATGGACGGTAATAGACCAGGACATTCCCTATATCAAAAATTATATTTTTTATCACTCGACTTCCCTTCCTGCATATTTCTGACATATCTCAATAATCTCACATGCAAGACTCTTTCCAAGATCAGCATTGCCTGAAGATAAGAATGAGCGAAATATTTTTTCTTCTGTAGTGGATACTCTGAAATAACCGCTATACCAGCCATCTGCAGTATCTATAGCACCTGTTTTAAGATCAACCCCACTAGAGGCAATAGTACCCTGCAAATCAACTCCATCAAAAGATTCGGATCTGATTACCGCTTTCTTATCGGTAAAGTACGCTATGACTTCTTCCATTGCTTTATCACGAATCTCATCATTTGCAAAACTATAGTTCATTTCCCCTGTCGTGAAAATCTGACCTTGAAGTTTCCATAATGTATCCATAATTTCAGGATCAACAGATATTGATTTAAGGAATAATAGAATTGTGACAAGAGAGTTCTCTCCATACATGGTATTATTTTCAAGTCTCAGTTTATGATAATAATGCCCCGACTCTTCTACTGCAGCAACAGCATCGATCTCTCTCATGTACTCTTTGATCTGCGAGTGTCCGTTTCGATAGAGACGGGGGGTGATCCCGTTCTTTTTCCATTCATTTAGAGCCATGGGATTAACTTTGGGATCAAATACGGTATAGAGCAATTGAGAATTTCCTGCCTGTGTTTCCTGCATTGATGTACGAAGCTGGTTTAATATGGGAATTGAAGCATATCCTGCATTCAGGATACCCCTTTTATCACCAAAAACAACCCTATCCCCATCACCATCTGTACCGATTACAATAGTATCTTTCTCTTCTTGTGCAAGAGCAACAGCATTCGCCATTTTCCCTTTGCTTATTGGATTTGGCGCCCCTGTTGGGAAATTGCCATCAGGAAAGAGCCGGAGCGGGACAATTGTCACTCCAGCTAATTTTAGAGCCCGGAATATTTCACTGCCAGCTGCTCCATGAAATGAATCAAGTATGACTTTCATCCCTTTTAACATGTTTTCAGTGACTCCGGCGGTCTTCATGGAGTATTCAATATATGCTTTTGAATAATTGACAAGATGCAGAGTCCCTCCTGCAAGAGTGCTGATTGAGTCATTACTGTGATAGATTTCACGAATCTTACTAAAACCACCTAAGGGACCGCAATTAAGTCCGATTGCCTGAGTTGCCGGTACGGTTATTTTCAGCCCAATATAGCTGGCAGGGTTATGAGATGCTGTTATGGTAATACCCATGGTCTTCGGATGTTTAACCGATACGCTGAACGCCATAAAATAGCTTTGTGTTGTACTTATGGGATCGGTGCAGAGATACACATTAAATCCAGAGCTAATTGCGATTTCTGAGGCCTGTTCCATTATAGAACTGCCTGCCAGACGCGCATCCTTGGCTATAGTGATTGTATCTATTCCTAATGCCCTACCATAGATTATTACAGACTCAAGTAATCGATCAACTTCAATTTTGCTGAATTCGCTGACTTCCCACCTTGCATCGTATACCTTGATTGGATCTCGTTTATTCATATTATGCTCCAGTCGACCAGAAATTCTTTTGGGGATTCATCAACCTGCAATGGTTTCTTTCCCTACCCCTAAGAATTTATTCACTATAAACAGAGCCAATCCTGTTGAAACGAGTAATATTGTCGCTAAAGCCGAAGCAGTTCCAAATAATCCATCAAGAACGCTTAAATATATACGCACCGGCATTGTCATAGTCTTCCCGACATATAATACAATTGAAGAAGACAGCTCATTCACTGCTGTAACCCAACTCATAATTGCCCCTGAGATGATGCCCGGTATCATAAGCGGCAGGGTGATCTTTCGGAAGGTTCTTCCGGGAGGTGATCCAAGATTTATGCCGGCTTCTTCCAGTGCCGGATCTATCTGTTTCAAGATTGATGCACTGGATCTTATAGAATAGGGAAGACGCCTGATAAAATATGCCATAATGATAATTGTAGCAGTACCTGCTAGATAGATAGGTTTACCATTAAAGGCTACGATAAAACCTATACCCAGGACTGTACCAGGGATAATGTACGGGATCATCAACAGTGGGTCCAGTATTTTTGCGGGAAGGTTTTTCTTTCGTGCCATGACAAACCCTAAAAGAGTTCCAATAATCACAATAAAAACTACTGCGGTAACTGAAAATATTAGACTATTGCTGATAGCCTTAGGAACATCGTGAAATATCTTTTGATAACTTTGTATACCAAATCCCGGATGAAAAACAGGCCCTTTAGTCTTTCTAAATGAATATATGACAACAACTGCTAATGGAAGGGTGCTGATAGATACGATCAAATAACTAATAAAATGGGCACCAAAATTTGCTAATCCATGCAGTGATTTAACTTCCTGCTTATTAAGCATATTACTGGAATATTTTCGTCTTGAAGATGCAAACCTTTGAAAAAATATTGCCAATGTAGATACACCTATAAGAAGGATACTCACCGTGGACGCCAGTCCGGGATTCTCTCCTACTTCACTGGTAAAAAGATTATAGGCCATAGTGGGAAGGACATGAAAATTTCTGCCGATAATCATTGGAGTCCCGAAGTTCGCCAAAGACATCATAAAAGCCATTAACCCACCCGCACTGACTGAGGGTAAAACCAGAGGAAGA
>Ga0075121_1001524_pt1 | contig 14245 bp, 13 predicted proteins | sample AntAceMetag02UKG_FD_69793 | JGI IMG/M metagenome (GOLD analysis project Ga0075121, IMG submission 69793) | Saline lake microbial communities from Ace Lake, Antarctica - Antarctic Ace Lake Metagenome 02UKG | ecosystem: Environmental > Aquatic > Non-marine Saline and Alkaline > Saline | place... | reverse complement strand
ATAATCAAAACTTTTAGAATTTCCATTGTTAATAGCTCTCGGGGTACAGTTCAGGCTACACCAATAAAAGATACATATTATGAAGGGGATGTAGTTACTCTTGAAGCTGTCCCCTATACGAATTACTTGTTTAATAAATGGTCAATCAATGGTGAGGATATTAATGATAACCCAATTTCATTTGTACTAAGTAAAAATCTTGTTGTATATCCACAATTTTCAATAATACCAGAGTATTCTCTAGATGTGAAATATAATAAAAATATTGGCGGTGTCACTTCACCAATAAGTGAAACTCCTGGCCTATATTATGGTGGAATATATCAACAAAATACGACTATTCAATTGCGTGTCACAGCAATAAATGAGTCAGGATATTCATTTTCTCACTGGGAAGTAAATGGAACTGAATTTTATGAAAATCCAATAAATATATATTTGAATTCAGATACAATAGTTAGACCAAGATTCATAGATACAAAAGAGGTGATAGATCCAGATAATTTTATAACAGTCACTGATAGCCTTTCCGGTAGCTATGTTGGATCAGGATATTGCTATAGATCTTTAATCTACAAATTAGTAAATGCCTCCGATTTTTCTATTACTGTACTAGGGAGTGCGATCTATTATAAATATGGAACAGGATATGCTAAAGTCACTCAATCAGTAAATTCTGTTTTAAACGCAGGGAACTATCTTGAGAGAAAAATAGGTTTTGATTGTAGCGAAGTAAATGACTATTGTAATGGGTACATCGAGTGGAAATGTTCCTATGATGGAAAAATATTCTTTGTCAGCAGCAGGTGAAGACTTGAAGCAAAACTGCTTATGGATGGTAAAGGAAAATCATATAAAGAAATTGGTGAAAATAGATGAGTAACATGTTATTTAAACACCACCTTGGAGAATGTGCAAAAGGGCTTATTATAGAAGTAATTCTTTCAGGACCCTCATACGTTCGACTGATAGATACAAAAAACTTCCACCGGTACCGGTTAGGTCGGAGTTTTGATTACTGGGGAGGAAGAGCCAGGAAATCGCCATTGAGGTTTCGGATCCCGGAGAACGGCCGGTATTTTGTAATAGTTGATATGAATAGAATCGGAGGGAAGGTAGAAGCATCAGTGCAGACCTTCCAACCATTACGTGCAGCAGACCACAAGCCTGATGAACTTGTAGCAGTTGAGCTGCCGGAGAAATATAGTAAAGGTATTTAACTATGGTGTTTAACTATATACCGGTATATATATCAAAAAATATTCCTTGTACTCTGAATAAACATAAGATATCCTTGTAAGGAGCCATAAACTTTTTGTATATCATAAAATAACTGGTATACAGATAACGTGTGATTTTGGTCAATTCAAAAAATCTAAACCAAAAATGCAGGTCGTATAGGTTTTTTAGAAAATAATGTAAAAAGGTTGTAAAAATGCGAAAATCCTTGGCGGTGAGTGCTGCCTTGATGAATACCAATATCCATAAATTCTTTAAAAATGAAGAGAATAATCATGATAACAACACCTGTCCTGAATATAGATGAACAAATAAAGCGTGTAGCCTGTATCAGTGATATCCATGGGAATCTCGAGGCTTTATCAGCTGTCTTCCATGACATCCAGGACAAAGGAATTGAAAATATTCTTTGCGTTGGAGATGTCGTCGGGTATGGAGCAGACCCCGGTCCATGCATCGATATTATGAGAAATAACAACATACTCACTGTTCAGGGGAATCATGATTCCTATGTATGCTCGGATCGAGGAATGGATACAATAAATAGTGCTGCTTTTAAATCGATAGTATGGACACGTGAGCACGTATCCGATCAGCAAAAGGAGTGGCTTGCCCGACTCCCTCTGATCATAAATTTTGACAAGTTCTCTGTAGTGCACGGCAGTTTGAGTAATCCTGACAGATGGGAATATGTTCTGGACGTAGCACAGTCAGAACGATGCTTTCTCGTACAGGATAAACCATTCACCATTATTGGACATTCCCATCGACCCTACTTGTATAGCGAACTGGACGGCAAGATAACCGGCGAAGTACTGCACACAAAGGAGTTCGGCAAAAGGGGAAAGTATATCATCAATGCCGGAAGTGTTGGGCAGCCAAGGGATAAGCAATATCTGGCAACTTACCTTATTTTTGAAGTCATGAATCGGACTGCATCAATCGAGCGGGTGGCATACGATGTTGAAACAGCGAAGAGGAAAATACTAGAGAGCGGTCTGCCTGCACATAATGCGAAGCGTTTGAGTCCTTCGGTGATTATGTGAGCGTATATGGATGGATAGTTTTTAAAGAATTACTGTCGAAAGACTTGCTTGATAAAAAGTGTAAACAAAGAGGGAGAGACTGGTCTTTGTCTGCTTTTAATAATGGTCGAGATAGACCTTTCTATTGGTTCAAGTATGGCCATGGCTGGAATTATTGTAGCCTTGTCAATGAAAAACTGGGGACTCAGTATTCCGGTATCCATAGTATTAGCCCTAGTGACTACAACTTTTATTGGATTAGTGAATGGATTTCTAGTAGTAAAATTGGGAATAAACTTTCTCATCGCTACATTGGCAATGATGGGGATAGTCAGAGGGTTAGTCGTTGTTCTTGCAGAAGGGGGGGGGGTTGCCTTCCTTCCATCAGGTTTTAATGCCATTAGTCAATCCAAGTTATTAGGATTACAGGCACCCATCTGGTATATGTTTGTAATTCTGATCATTCTTGGTATCCTGCTGGCAAAAACCAAGTTCTTTCGTCAGATGTATTATATTGGTGGTAACCTGAAAGCTGCCAGACTGATAGGGATTAAAACTGACCAGGTAAGGATCATTGCTTACATGATCTCTGGAGCGTTAGCCGGATTAGCCGGAGTACTAAATGCCTCAAGGTTCGGATCGGCTTCATCCACAACAGGGATAGGTGCGGAAATGATTGTTATATCAGCAGCTGTTTGGGGGGGGTGTAGCCTCTCTGGTGGTCATGGAAATATTTTTGGTGTTTTTTTGGGAGTTATTTTCATTAATCTCTTATCCAATGTATTGGTTATGCTGAATGTATCAACTTATTGGTACCAACCCGTGAACGGGGTTGTTCTCATAGGTGCATTGGCCTTCGATATACTTATGAATAAATTGAAGATTGAAAAGGCACGTAAAGAAATAATGCAGAGGAGTGCCTGAGTGTTGAGAGGCAAATTCTCGAATTTGATCAGTGTCTGCTTCCTATTAGCGGTTCTATGCTGCCGTGTCGAAGCAGCCACACTAGATTTACAGGGAACAAACTATGCCTTCAATCCTGTTAGTATTATCAGTACTTCACGAGGGTTCACCCTCGCGTCCAATAGTATGGATAATTCAGCTGGAAGTTGGGAAATTTCACTCAGTGACATCGACAACAATTTCAATGTGACTGGAAATTGGATATTTACTGGGAATAAATCAAATACGGTTCAAAAAATTGTTGCTTTGGATGATGGACTGATCTTATTAGGAAATACCTCATCTTCAGAAGGTATTTTAAAAATGACAGAGAGTACTTTGCAAGATATCATCGTTGTTAGATTCGATGAAAAAATGAGGGTTCGTTGGTCGATCAACTTAGGAGGCCATGGATTAAACCAGGCTCATGACATTAGTATATCCAGACAAAATGGTACGGTCACGATTCTTGGTTGGACTAATGAATCAGGTGGGGAAATAGACGATCATTTTGGAGGTTGGGATATAGTAGTAGCCCAATACAACCTGGACAAAGGAGAGTTGAATTGGGTGAAAACTCTTGGAGGCAAGGAGGATGATATAGCTGGTGTACTGCTTAATGTAAAAGATTCGACCTATGTTTGTTATAACACATGGTCTGACAGGCACCAATGGGATATCAAGCTAGTACAACTGAACAAACATGGAAGAGTATTATGGAAAAGGACTTATGGTGGGAAAGGAATTGATCTTATTGCCAAATTGATCTATAGCCAAAAGGGACCTATCATACTGGGGTCAACTGATTCTGAAGATTTCATTCCAACTGCTCGAGGTGAAGCAGACATCTTCGTTATGGGACTTGGAAAAAGAGGAAAACCTATATGGGATGTTAGGTTCGGAGGGTCTCATGACGAAATAGCCACAGATATCATCGAAAGAAATAAGCGACTTACAATTATCGGATGGAGCGAATCCAATGATATAGATGTACAAAATCATTTTGGAGGAAAAGATCTTATAGTGCTAAACCTTGGAATAGAAGATCACGATGTTCATTCCTACTCTTACGGGACTCTAGATGACGATTTGCCATTACAATTTACTTCTATGCAGGATCAGTTTTATGTCTTTGGAGCTACGAAGGTAATGGATAAAGTGTTGCAGCCATTTTTAGTTGAAATAGATTGAGGCTTACTGTTATTTTTTATACCTTCCAGGGGTATTTTACATCTGGACCATGAAGAGATTACAGACAATGATGTTTCTTTTCTTTACCTACTGACTGGAAAAAAAGACTCGCGTGTGTAGGATGCAATTAAATGCAAAATTGATGGAATAGCTTTGCTGTATGATTAACTTCGAAATACGACTATCCCCGTGTTGTCAGGAACGATTGGTTATTCCTAAGGAAGTTGAACACCTTATTGGGTACGATAAGTATTGGTAGGTATGTACCAGATTGTATTTTGTCAAATAAATTTGAATTACGATCTTAAAATCATAAGCGATAGATTTCACTATACCCAAGAGTATAGTTCCATACTGTTACCAGTTATGTGGCCATTTGAAAGTAAAACCCAGGCGTAAGCCATAGTAACAGATAGAAACTATTTCTTGACTTTTTCCATCATTCTGCAGGTTTTCCTCCAAAAAAATATTACCTGGAAGCTGTTATCGCCATGGCAAGTTTTGGTGGAATGATCGTGGTTGACGGTCTATATTTTTCAGCCGATAGAACTTTTGGGGCAGGGCTATCTGCCGGAATTGGATTTGGAAATTATATGTTGACCTTTGGTGGTGACTATAAAATTCCTAAACCGTTTGTATTTGATTTAAGTAAAATTACTTATTCTGCTGGTTTGCAGTATAAGTTCTGATGTTTTTATTTTTTACTCCTTAATTTTTCCGGGCAGGAGACTGGGCACCCCCTGGCCACTTATTTCTCTTCATTTTGGCTCTGGGACTGTTTTACCCCATAGCATTTTTATTAATAAATTAATCCTTTACACATGGAAATAAATAAATTACTATGTAATAGGCTGTATAAAAGGTGGGTATTCACAATTATTTAGAGTAATTTTAAAGGCCGGCCTTTTTTTCTTGCATTCTGATACTATATGTAGTACTACTAAAGAGGGAGCAGTTGGCAACACGGTGTAAAAAAGTAAATTCAATAATAAAAAACCCCAAAAATGTGACAGTTGATGAATTATGTCGTGTTTTAGTATCTTTTGGTTATGAGGAAAGGAGTGGTAAAGGTAGTCATAAAGTTTTTACCCGAAAGAATTCAGATCCTATGACTGTTCCATATCAAAAACCAGTAAATAAAGTATATGTAAAAAAAGTGATTGAATTGTTAGCATTAGAGGAGTGGTATGATGAAAACTGTAGCTGACTATATGGCATTACCATATACAATTCAAATAATCCGGAGTGAAGAAGGTTCATATTTTGTATCTGTAAAAGAATTGCCTGGATGTATTAGTGTTGGTGATACACCAGCTGAAGCGTATGACATGATAAACGAAGCAATGGAAGGGTGGCTATCAATCGCCATTGACGATGATTTAAAAATTCCAGTTCCTGTTGAAGAAAAAGTTTATAGCGGTAAATTTCAAATACGAATACCAAAATCACTTCACAAAGATTTAGTTTTAAATGCAGCCGAATCTGAGGTAAGTCTAAATAGCTTAGTCTGTAGCTTATTGTCAAGTAGAAATGCAGAAGTTGAAGCATATAAGAGAATGAATGAACAGTTGATGTTCCAACTCAGTTTAGCACAGTCTCCAAGGAAGGAATTTTCGGATACTATTACATTAACACAAGATGATTTTCGGGTAGTTTCATTTTCAGATATAATTGGACACCCCCAACCAAAACTTTTAGCAGGATGTAACTAAATATGATTGAGAAAAAAATATTAGATTTAGAATCATTTACTAAAAAAATAAAAATACAAAAAATAACTATTGAAAGTTGTGAGTTTGAAAAAAAACAAGACTTATTTCCAAACAAAGACAAAAGTATCGAATTGGCATATGGATTTAAAGCTGAAGATAATTGCTTTGATAAGAATGATGAAATTTTGTCAGTTACTCAACCAATCAATTTTTTTATCCGATCTGGAAGTGTGAAAAAAAAGATAGAATGTGATGAAGATGGCTTGGTATTGGTTTTTGATTTAAAAGTTAAGTATTTAATTACTTTCAAAATTCCTATGGACACTGATGAAGACCTTATTCAGCAATATATTGAAAACAGGATTTTGAAAATCATAAATCCTTATGTAAGAGAGTTAATATTTAGCATATTAGGAAGAGTCGGTTTTCCTGCAGTAGCATTGCCACTTTTTGAAGGAATTTAAAGTTCAGTTAAAAATCCCTTTATTTTGAGATTTCTCTTTTTTTATTCGTTGTGAATATCATATCAATCGCATCAGCAACTATCTGCAAATCATTTGAAGTAATACGAGTATATCCCTCTTGGACCTTTGTTATCATAGAGGATCCGCTTGACCAGCCTAGATATTTCTGGAGCAGGTAAGGGCTGACGTTATTCCTTAACAATTCAGAATTGACCACGTGCCGAAGTGAATGAGGTGTGATCCTTGGTAAGATTGTAAAATTTATTGTGTAATTGGCTCTATTTCCCACTAAAAATTCTTTCCCAATAATCCACTAATATTTTTACAGCAGGATCCTCTTTAGAGATTAGTATTGTCAATCGCTTAGAAACTTCCTGTACAGCCAGAGATATCATATGCTATATTTTCTAAAATATGAAAATAAATACTATCAATTAAGGTTAATGGAAGGACTATATGAATAATCGATTAGGGATTACTAATCTAGGCGAAATTAGCCTTTTGTTTTCACCGGGTTGTAATTCGGAAGAATTTCTTTTTTCATTAAGAGTCAAATTATAATAGAATGCAATGAACTCCGGGGAGGTACAATTTTGGATTCATCCAGCTGGATTGCTATATATCTACCAATATTTTTAGTACTTGTAATAATAATTCCGGCACAGCGTCGAAATATCTATATTACCGGAAAAATCAGAAAAAAAAGAGGAGTGAGAAAAGTGTCGAACGAACTTATAAAAAGCTGCATAGGGAAAACCTGCACCATATCTACAGGAACTCTCGGTTCTTCCTATAACAAAGTCAAGGTAATTGAAGTTATAGATAACTGGATTAGAGTTGATTCAAAGGGCAGAGAAAACCTGATTAACAGCGATTATATACAGAATATTAAAATTCTGTCTTGATTGAGAAAATATTTCATCATTAAATTGTCTTGTTCTTTCAATATCGCAGTCAACAAAAAACAACCTCTCTATGAAGTATATAAACAATGATGTTTTCCTATAGGTAAATATGATATTCAGGTAGCATGAAGTATACTAAAAGAGATATAAGCAAAACAAATAAGGGGTATGTAAAGGGGTATGTAAATATCCCTATATATAGAGCAAAATGGAGAAAGGTAAAGTATTCCCTAAAAAATTGTTATTTACTAATTTGTTACAATATAGTAATATAGAGTAAAACATAACTGCAAATAGCTGAATATTACAAACCTGAAAATTTCGACAAAGCTACCTCGACACGGTTAGAAGGGTTGAAGTTGCAAGCAACTTCAACTTGGCAGTTCAAATCTGCCACTGCCCATCAGGCAACTGGTTTGTACATAACAAATTAGTTGCCCCTTTTTTGTTACCAGGAAGGGTGATCAAGTGGCCAAAAGAAGCTCTATATGACACGCCAGAAGCTTCCCCTGGTATTTGGGTGGGACGATCGAGGGTGCCGGGGTCGGGATGCAAGAAAATGCAAGTTTTATGGAATAGCTTTGCTGTATACATCAGCCTTCGATACGCAACCAATCTTATCCAGGAATGGCGGAACCTAGTGGAATTCACATAGAACCACATATTCTAGAGGATAGTGGGTAGTAAGTTTTTTGTGAATAAAGGAATGAGGAATAAACTCGATTCATTATAAAAATAACTACACAAAGGATGCCTGAGCTGCATTGGCTGTTAATAGTTCTTTATTAACTTACATTATTGTGAATGTATTCTCTTAAAGCTGAATTCATAAGAGTTTGGTAGCCAACTTTTTGCTCTCCTGCCTTTTTTTTAAAGTAGAGAATGACATCATCATCAAGACGAATTGTTGTAGGTTTCTTATGTGGATTATAAAACCTGCCTCTTATCAAAGTAAAAACCTGGCGTAAGAGATAGTAAGCGGTATAACTCTATATAATGTATCGATATGATTCGACAAGGTTAGAAGGGATGAAGTTGCAGGCAACTTCATCTTGGCAGTTCAAATCTGCCACTGACCAAATACAACTACTTGTATAGTAAACATATAGATCTATTCCTTAGTAAGTGGGAATGGCTTTTTACCGAATTGTTTTGAAATAAGCCTGCTACGATTATTTTCCCAGTTAAAATCCTATTATATTATTCCTTTACCTACAAACAGTTTTCGCCCAAACTATCCACGAAAATATATATCCATATATGTTATATACCTGGTACCATTATATTATCTAAAACAATTATACCGAGTGTTATGATAATTATTTTTACTAACTATACACAGTATGTTTACTGTGGTGTGTTATAATAAAGGAATTAAACTTACTTAAAAACATTTTATACTTACTTTACATCAGGTTATGCTTGATGTATATTTACTGTAGAGGTGTAAATTGAAATTCGCAAAGGAAATTATTAATACCATTAAAGAATTTATAATTGATAAAATTGAAGAACATCCAAATGATATAGCTTCAGTTGTTATAGAACATTTTGGAATAACGAAACCAACTGTTTCAAAATATATTAATAATTTAATTGGAGATGGTATTATAATTAGAACTGGTAAAGGACGATATCCGAAATATCAGCTGAAAAAGGTAAAGATAGAAATAAGAAAACAAATTTCAGACTTTCTTGAAGAAGATGTTATTTGGAGAAAAGAGATTTCTTCCAAGGTTAAATATTTGCCAAATAATGTTAGATTAATTTGTCAATATGGTTTTACTGAAATGGTAAATAATGTCATTGATCATTCAGAGGGAGAACAGCTTACTATTACTGTATTGATTGATGCTAAAAATGTAGAATTTATGATTAAAGATGATGGTGTAGGGATTTTTAATAAAATACAGAAAGATCTTAAGCTTGATGATCCCAAGCACGCAATTCTTGAATTAGCAAAAGGAAAATTTACTTCTGATCCAGAAAATCATACAGGTGAAGGGATTTTTTTCTCTTCAAGAATGTTTGATTTATTTGTAATAATTTCACGAGAACTTAGTTTTGTTGGTAACGCAGGTTCTCGTGATTGGTTGTTTGAGGATAGCAAATTAGATAATGAGGGGACTTTAGTTTTTATGAAAATATCAAAAACATCAACATTAGACATGGAGAGTATATTTAATGAATATGCTGATCCAGATAAAGTTCCTGGATTCCATCGAACTGTTATACCAGTTAAGCTTATGGAGTATGAAGGGGAGTCTTTGTTATCAAGATCACAAGCGAAGAGATTGATACAAAGATTTGATTACTTTTTAGAAGTAATTTTAGATTTTGAAGGAGTTAACTTTATTGGACAGGCTTTTGCAGATCAGATATTTAGGGTTTTTGTTAATGCATATCCAAATGTAAATTTAGTAGCAATAAATACTATTGATGAAGTTCAAAATATGATTAATTATGTCAATTCCAATTAAGTGAGGCTTTTTCAAAATTATAAATCACTATTAGTTAAACATATTTTATCCTGGATATATTCAATTCTTCTAAAATCGGCATCGCTTGGAGTTGTGTCAGCTATTCCAAAAATCAATCTATCATAGGGTTTGCAGTATTCAAGTAGTTTGTTTTTTTCACAAAAACAGCTGCTGGCCATAGATAGCCAGGGGCTTATGTATTCTGAGATTAGGGTAAATGATTTCCTAAAATACTATTAAAGCTTTTATCACTCCATCTTGATAATCGGCAACTAATTCAAAGGCTTCCTGAGTCTGGTGCAATGGAAAACGGTGAGTGGCCATATAACCTGGATTAATAAGTCCTCCAGCTACTAAATCTAAAACTTTTTGTTCTGATTTGTTTTGCCTACGCACCTGCTTAATGGTTAATTCCTTTCTTCGGACCTTGTGAGCATTAAAACTAAAGCGGTCAAATTCAGGTATTCCGACAATTATTATTTCTCCTCCCGGCTTAACCAATTCAACAGCCTGATCCAGTGCTTCCTGTTGACTGCAGCATTCAAAAACTACATCAAGAAGATCGGGTACTTGTGATGAGATTTCGGAAATGCAGTCAACTTTCTGCGGGTTACCAACCCAACTTGCTCCCTGGCTTAGGGCAATATCGCAACGGTAATCTAAAATATCAGTCATAAAAACTTTTCCTGGATTTTTCAATAGAGAGGTGTTTAATACTGATAAACCAATTGGACCCGACCCTAAAATTCCAATGCTGGAATCTTCCATATTGCTTACTTTATCAGAAGCATAACAACCTATTGTTAGCGGTTCACAAATTGCTGCTGCTTCCTGATTTATAGAAGGGGGTAACCGGTAGCAGGTATGTACCGGCATTACGATATATTCTTTCAGACATCCATCCATTTGACCGGGACAACCCAGAAATTTTTGATGTAAGCAGGTATTATAACGACCTTTCAGGCATTGTTCACATGTTCCGCAATAGATAGTAGGGTCAATTGCAACCCTGTCTCCTGTTTTGAATCCCAGACAACTATGGCCCAAGTCAACAATTGTTGCGGAAAATTCATGTCCAACGGTAAAGGGGTATTCAACTATCTGATTACCGATTCTTCCGGTTGTATAATAATGAACATCACTGCCGCAAATACCGACGACATCAACCTTCAGTAATACATCAGTGGCGTTTATAATTTCGGGTATAGATTCTTCAACTATCTCTATTTTTCTTATTCCAGTAAGTTTTACTGCTTGCATCATATTCATGTCAGTTCTCCATTAATCAAATAATAGGTGAGGATTTAGAATTTTTTTTGGATCCAGTGATTCCTTCAGCTTTTTCATTGCCAGCAGCTCTTTCGCGGTGTATTGGAGTATCATAAATTTTTTCTTTAAAAATCCAACTCCATGCTCTGCGGCTATACTTCCTTTTAATGTAATTGCTTTTTTTGCAAATATCGTATACACCTCCCAAGCTTTCAATAATTCCTGCTCAGTTTGCGGAAGGATGTTAACATGGACATGACAATCACCCCCATGACCAAAAATACAGTATTGTAATCCTGCTGAATCGAGTTTATTTTGATAAGTGTTTATCATTTCTCTAAATCCATTATAAGGAACAGCAATATCGGTACTTATTTTAGTGAGTGAAGGGATCGTTTTTTTATATTTTGCCATAATACTGTTTATTCTTTCAGGAAGGGCATGACGAAAAGCCTTCATTGCACGCAGATCCTGATTGTTGAACCCAGCCCAGGTTTGTTTAATATCACTATGATGTTTTGTCAGCAGTGTATCAAGCTCTTCGCAGATAGTATCAAATTCGACTTTTTGTGTATAGCCGATCTCCAAATATACCACTTCATCAATAGCTTTCGGTAAAGCGGGCACACCGCTGGCTTCTCCTATCTGGTTTCTGTATTCAAGCAGCATTTCCAGAGAGTGATAATCCATATATTCTACTGCTAAAGGGGATAACATATCTGATTTTATTACATCCATCATAAACTCAATTGAGTTTGTGCGGGGTATATAGCAGCAAATATAAAGACAGTTTTCGGGAGGTTTAGTAAGTCGAAGGGTAACTTCAGTCACTATTCCAAGGGTTCCTTCACCACCAATGAATAAATCAATGATATCCATATCATTTTTACTATAGTAGCCGGCAACATGCTTAGTTTTCGGGATATTGATTTTTGGTAAGGTGATTTCCTGCCCGTCAATGGACAACTTATTATTAACAGCAAATTCACTTCCGCGCGAAAGCGGTAGAATATTCCCATTTGCCAACACAATGGTTAAACCAGTAACCCAATTTCTTGTTGGGCCATAGAAGTATGACCGGGCACCGCTTGCATTGCAGGCAACCATTCCCCCTATACTTGCAGATGTTTCTGTAGGGTCAACTGGATAGTATAGGTCTCCCGGAGGTTTTTTTTCACTAGTGTATTGCTTACGCGACAAAATTTCCTGAATCTTCTGTAAGGAGGTACTGGCACTTACCGATAGAGTCCAGCAATCCTGTTGATCATTAAACTTAACCAGAGGGGTACTGTTGAGTTTGTCGAGAGAAATATGATTTTCTGTATTCTTGGGTACAGCTCCTCCGGTAATTCCCGTTCTTGATCCCGATATGCTGGTTTTCTCGTTCCTGAGAGAAATTTCTTTTATAACTTGTGACACCTGTAGAGTGTTTTTTGGAAAATAGATTCTTTCGGGAATATCTCCCATAAGGTGTGATTCGTCAGTCAGATAGCTTTGGTAAGCTGTGCTGATTGACTCTTTATTTGAGACCATAAATAGTTTATCTTCCATCATATTTCTCTTTTCCCAATACGATCAGGCTGTTGATAATCGGAGCAAAATCTCCCACATAACCGAAATCGGCTACAGTGAAGATGGGAGCATCTTTATTTGGGTTTATCGCAATAATTGTTTTACTTGATTGCATTCCTACCAGATGTTGTATGGCACCGGATATTCCAATAGCTATATATATTGCCGGTTGTACAGTAGTTCCGGTTTGACCGATTTGATTTTCGTAAGGAGCCCAGCCTGCATCTACTGCCGATCTGCTTGCTCCGACAGATCCTGAAACAATATGGGCTAATTCTCCTAAAAGTGAAAAATTAGTGGTACCTGAAACTCCTCTTCCTCCTGAGATAATAATATCGGCATCACGCATCGGTTTCTGATTCTGAATTGTGGATTGAGAAGAGAGAAAGGTAATGGGAGATGTGATTTTAGATAGATCAACCTGTTTAATTGTGATTTCCGGAATCTTGGAATTTTTGACCTGTGGTAATGGGATCGCATGCGGTCGGACTGTAGCCATTTGAGGTTTGTGTTCTGGACAAAAGATGGTAGCTTCAACATTTCCCCCAAAAGCCGGACGTTTTTGCAGAAGAAGTCCCGTTTTCGGATCAAAAGAGAGAGAAGTACAATCTGCTGTAAGTCCTGTTTTAAGTGCAGCGGCCAATCTGGGTAAGAGAGATCTTCCCCAAAGTGTAGCACTGCCCAGGACGATTTCTGGTGATAGATCTTTAAACATATTTATTAAAAGCTGGGTGTGTATATAAACATCCTTATTAGTTAGTTTTTCATGAATTGTAAAAATAACATTATCAACTAATAAAGTTTTTGCTTCTTCTATTAATTGTGTGCTTACCTTTGCAGCAGGCAGGATAACAGTTGTTTCTAATGGCTTTTTGCAGGAAAGGGTATATGCTATTCCAGCGAGCTCTTTAGTGGCCGAATTTATTCTATCTCCCTGTAGCTCTCCGATAACAATTAAGTTGGGAGCAATGTTACCAGCAACAGCTTTTACCGGTAGTAAATGTTTGCTGTTGTCTGGTTTAGCAGCAGGTATCCTGCTGTTGTTAATTATATTCAGAATTTCTCTTGCGGCTTCGTCAGGGTTTTGTGGAAGCCATACAGTTTGTTTATTATATATTTTACCTTCAATTTTTTTGACTCTGGTGGGAGATCCCTTAAGGCCAATTAAATTGGGAGAAATTTTCAGGGTTTGCGTATCAAGTTTTTTTATTGGCTGTTTTTTGGCGTATATCCAATTATGAAGGCTGGGAAGCCGGGGGATATTAATAGATTTTACCACACTGATAAGAGCGGGTAGTTTGGTTGATAGGGTTTCTGTTCCGTTATCAGTAAGCTGGATTATAGTGATAGAGTCGTTGTTAATAGAGTCTATTGTATTGGTAAAAAGCAATTGGGGTAGAGAGAGCAGTTCTGCAAGTTCCGGACCCACTTGAGCAGTATCCCCAT
>Ga0075121_1001521_pt1 | contig 14252 bp, 11 predicted proteins | sample AntAceMetag02UKG_FD_69793 | JGI IMG/M metagenome (GOLD analysis project Ga0075121, IMG submission 69793) | Saline lake microbial communities from Ace Lake, Antarctica - Antarctic Ace Lake Metagenome 02UKG | ecosystem: Environmental > Aquatic > Non-marine Saline and Alkaline > Saline | place... | reverse complement strand
CCTTTGGAGTTTGTCTACAGCTATAAAGAAGACAGGGATAGGGAGATTGCAGGCCTATTGTCAAGTTCACTTGCTTACGGTAATGTAAAACAGATTCTTAAAAGTGTATCAATTATTCTGGATAAAATGAATCCATCTCCATACGCCTACATAGTATCGAATAACTTAAAGACCTTTGCAGCAGATTTTCAAGGATTCAAACATCGCTTTACTACAGATTCAAATATTGTAAACCTGCTTTGTGGTATTAAAAATGCTCTGGAAAAATTCGGATCGTTGAAAGAATGTTTCGCCTCTGAATACCATATTGAAGACAAAAATATTATTCCTGCCTTAATAAAATTTACAGAAAATATGTCTGTTTACTTTCCAGATAATAAATCCTACCTACTGCCCTCCCCTAAAAACGGAAGTGCCTGTAAAAGATTAATGCTTTATCTTCGCTGGATGATTAGAAAAGATGAGGTAGATCCGGGGTGTTGGAGTAATATAATATCACCTTCAAAGCTTATAATTCCTCTCGACACTCATATGCATCAAATAAGTAAAATTTTTGGATATACAAAAAGAAAATCTGCAGATCTAAAAACAGCAGTCGAAATAACTAAAAATTTCGTTGCTTTAAACTCCTCTGATCCAACAAAATATGATTTTGTTTTAACAAGATTTGGAATTAGGGATGAACTTTCATACAAAAATATTTCTCAATAACTAATATTTGCCTTACTCCTCATTAATAGGTTAACTATTGCATGCATAGCTAAAATATGATATAATTAATATTCAAAGTTATTAATGTAGTATCATTTGTACAAGTTGGGATAATTCAAGAATGAACCTTATAAAATCACAACTATTAAAAAGATCCTTTTTCAAATCATTAATAGCCATTATCTTGTTTTATTCACTAATTTATATAAATGCATCTGATAACGATATAGTATTGCACTCTGCAAGTGAACTTGACTATCCTCCTTTCTGCATGGTAACAAAAGATGGCAAAGCCGACGGCTTTTCTGTAGAGCTACTAAAGTATGTCGCCAGCATAACTGATATGGAAATATCATTTAAAGTAGGCCCATGGGCTGAAATCAAAAATGAACTAAAAATGGGGGAACTTGATGTTCTTCCTCTTGTTTCATATTCAAAAGAAAGAGCGCAGTGGTTCGATTTCACTGCTCCTTATCTTGTATTATACGGTGGAATATTTACTAGAAAAAATAATACTACAATTAGTACTGAAAAAGACCTTTATGGAACAGAAGTTATTGTTATGGAGGGTGACTCAGCACATGAATATGTATTTAAGAATAAATTAACAGATAAGATAATAACAGTTAAGTCGTATACTGAAGCTTTTAAAATGCTGGCTGCAGGCAAATATGATGCTGTTGTTGTACAAAAATTAGTAGGACTTCAAATCAAAGACAAACTTGGGCTGAATAATATTAAACTCGTAGGAAAACATCAAAATATTATAGAAGATACACTTAAACCATTAGGGAGAGAACTGAAAGGCTTTGAACAGAAATTCTGCTTTGCTGTCCCAAGAGGTAAAAGCGCAACTCTTGCAAAACTTAATGAAGGTTTATTAATTGCTGTTAGCGACGGCACTTATAATAAACTTTATAATAAGTGGTTTCCGTTTCTACATAATCAAGTTAATATAACAAAAGTTATAGAATATGTTTTGCTGATAATAGTTGTTATTTCCATAGTTATTCTACTTCCCGCTTTTTTTATTTTAAAAAAACAGATTAAGATGAGATTAAGAGAGATAGATCATTTATCAAAATTCCCTTCTGAAAACCCTTTTCCAGTAATTCGCGTTGATTTCAATAAAATTATATTATATGCAAATAAAGGAACGTTTGATATTTTAAGTCAAAAAGATAAAAAAAACATGAAAATTGGTAATAAAATTCTGCGTTGGGAAAATTTAATCGACATTGCTATTACAACAAATAAAATAAATCACAATATAGAAACAAATGAATGTAATAGAGCCTTTTCATGGGTTATGGTTCCAATACCTAAACAACGCTATGTAAATATATATGGAACTGACATCACAAAACGTAAAGAAATGGAGAAACAGATAACTAAGTCCAATCAGGAATTAGAAGTATTAGCTTTTATTGATACCATTACAGGGTTAACTAATAGAAAACCATTTATGGAACTTTTATCTGACAACATTCACAGAGCTAAAAGAGAAAACCAAAAAATAGCTTTGCTTTTTATGGATCTTGAAAATTTTAAAAGTATTAACGATATATAGGGCCATGAAGTAGGGGATGAGGTATTAGCAATAGCAGCTAGAAAAATCAAAATAATTGCAAGAGATAGTGATCTTATCGGAAGAATTGGTGGAGATGAGTTCGTTCTCTGCCTTAATAATATAAAATCACCTACCGGTGCAATCCGTATTGCAGAAAAAATAAATAAAGCCTTTTCAGAAAAAATAAAAATAAAGAATTTTTTATTAGATTTAGGTGTCAGTATAGGAATATCTGTTTATCCGGAAGATGGAATAAATGCGACAGATTTATTAAAACACAGTGATTTGGCTATGTATACAGCCAAAAAAAAAGAAAAAAATAGTTTTCACATCTACAATACTGATCTTAAAGAAAAAGTGATATTTTTACAGGCATTAAAGCATGCTTTAGAAAAAAATGAATTTATTATTAATTATCAGACTATTGTTGATAAAAATCAGAAACCTTTTTGCTCTGAGGCATTATTAAGATGGGAAAGACCTGAACTCGGAACAGTTCAACCAATGGATTTTATCTCTATTTTAGAGCAGAATAGATCTATAGAAAAAGTGGGAGAATGGGTTTTTAAAGAAGCCTGTACCAAACTGAATGCCTTTAACCATAAAAACCAACAGAATATTAATATTTCAGTTAATATATCACAATATCAAATAGAAAGTGACTTATTTGTAAACAAACTAGAAAACATCATACAAGAAACCGGCATTAATCCAGCAAATATTTTACTGGAGATTACAGAGCGAGTTAGAATTAAAGATGCCGTGAGAGTAAAAAACACTTTAACAAGATTAAAGAAAATCGGTATAGGATTTATAGCCCTTGACGATTTCGGATCAGGATATTCTTCGTTTAGTAATTTAATTCGTTTTCCAATTGATATAGTAAAAATAGACAAATTTTTTATTGACAGATTAGATAACGAAAAATATAACAATATTACTTCAGGCTTAGTTACTCTAATGAAAAAATTTAAATATAAGGTAATTGCAGAGGGTATTGAAACTAAAAAACAGTTTGAACTGATGAAACACATGGGATGCGATTATTTTCAGGGATTCTATTTCTCTAAACCTCAAAAGAATATATGTGATGCAATCAATATTGATGAAAGAAAAGACTAAATTCCATGAAAAAGATTATCAAAATTTTATTAGTAGATGACAGTCCAACAAAGATAATGGAACTACAGTCCATGCTTGAGGAAGAAAATTATTCTGTAGAAACTGCAGTTGACGGCTTGAAAGCTATAGATTTTCTTAATAACTGTTCTGATCTACCTGATGTGATACTGTCGGATATATTCATGCCTAATATGAATGGGTTTGAACTATGTATAGAGACCAGAAAAGCCTACCCAAATATCCCATTTATAATACTTACAGCTCATAATGACGAAAAGAATTTGCAAAAAGCATTTAACGTAGGTGCAGTAGATTATCTGGGATTGCCGTTTACAAAAACAGAACTCATTATGAGGCTTAGTAATGTCTTACTAACGCACGACACAGAAAAAAAATTAGCAGACAAAGTTTCCCTTCTCAGCCATAATCAATTAGAATTAGAAAATCAGAATAAAGAACTCCACAGAGCCCAGCTTGAATCGGAAAAAATCAATCGTTCATTTAAAACTCTTTTCTATCATGCGAGCGATGCATTACTAGTAATTTATCACAATAAATTTATAGATTGCAATAAGTCTACAATTAAAATTTTAAATGCAAAATCCAAAAAGGATATTTTTAAAACTCACCCATCTGAGTTATCCCCGGAAAAACAGCCGGATGGTAGAAATTCCTTTGAAAAAGCTAATGAAATGATAGAGATTGCGTTTAAAAAAGGATTTCATAGATTTGAATGGATGCATAAAAAACTTACCGGAGAACTTTTTCTCGTTGAGGTTTCATTAACGGCTATCGAATATAATAACAAACTAATGCTTCACACTTTGTGGAAGGACATTACCGAACAGAAAAGGATTCAGAAAGCATTAGTAAAAAGTGAAGCACAATTACAGGGACTGCTTGATAACTCACCGGACATGATATCGCATATAGGTTTAGATAATAAAATTTCCTGGGCAAACAAAACAGTTCTAGATTCATTTCCTGATGCAATCGGCAAAATGTGTTTATTTTCAGATTCAGACACTCCCTGTGATGGTTGTCCTATTGCAAGAGTTTTAAAGACCGGGAAGCTTGAAAAGGGTCTAGTTACAATTCATAATACAGGTAATCTTTCCGAAAAACAGTTCTGGGATACTATTGGAGTACCGTTAAAGGACAGTGAAGGAAAAACTACCGGTGTTCTTAAAATATCCAGAAATACTACCGAACGCACAAAAATGGAAAATAAAATTAAAGAAGCAAATAAAGAATTAGAAAAGCTTGCTTTTACGGACACCCTTACCGGTTTAACTAACAGAAAACCGTTTGTAGATTTGCTGGATAATAATATTAGCAGAGCCAAAAGAGAAAATCAAAAATTAGCGTTGCTATTCCTTGACCTTGAAAATTTTAAAATAATTAATGATATATACGGACATAAAATAGGAGACGAACTGTTAATTACAGCGGCAGAAATATTAAAAAAGATGATTAGAAAAAGTGACTTTGTCGGAAGATTTGGCGGAGATGAATTTGTACTGTGTCTCAACGATATTGACTCAGTTAGCGACGCAACCCATATTTCTCAAAAAATTAATGACGCTTTTTCGAAAAAGATAAAAATAAAAGAACAAATACTAACCTTGGGAATAAGTATAGGAATAGCCATTTATCCAAATGATGGAGAAAACTCTAATGATTTAATAAAAAATAGTGATTTGGCTATGTATAAAGCAAAAACTCATAAAAAGAATAGTTATCACCTCTACAATATAAAACTTCAAAAGGAACTTTTAATCGAGCAGGCGTCCAGAGAGGCTTTAGAAAAAAATGAATTCATAATTAACTTCCAACACATCGTTGATAAAAATGAAAATACTTTTTGTGTAGAGGCTCTTTTAAGATGGGAAAGCCCTGAATTTGGAACTATTATGCCGAACGACTTTATTCCTATTTTAGAAAAACATAGATCTATCATAGAAGTTGGTGATTGGGTATTTAAAGAAATATGTAAAAAAATAGTGGAATTTAAGAAAAATAATCAGCAAATTAATATTTCAGTTAATATGTCACAATTCCAAATAGAAGATGAACTCTTTGTAGATAGAATTGAAAATATTATAAAAGAAACCAAGGTTAATCCCCAAAATATTTTAATAGAGATTACAGAAAAATTTCAGAGCAAAAACACTGAAAAAATCAAAAGCACGTTAGCTGAATTAAAGAAAATAGGTATAGGTTTTATAGCACTTGATGATTTTGGTACAGGATATTCGTCGTTCAGCAATTTAATTCTCTACCCAATTGATGTAGTAAAAATAGATAAATTTTTTATAGATAGATTAGGCACTGAAAAATATTCCAATATTACTTCAGCCCTAATTAGCCTTATACAGAAATATAACTTACAGATAATCGCTGAAGGTGTTGAAACTAAAGAGCAGTTTGAACAATTAAGAGATATGGGATGCGATTATTTCCAGGGGTATTATTTTTCTAAACCACAAAAAAATATACTGAAATAATATTCTATACCCATAGCAAAATGATTTTCAGAAAATTGTAAAAACAATTGGGAATAAAAAATTCACATATAAGCCAAAAACAAAAATACCTTAGGTATATCTATCCAAATTATTCATGGGGTAGTCGTTCGATAAATACTTTTATTTCATCTCTAACTTTCCGGTAACATTCCAGCTTATCTTCTTCATTCTTTAAATTTTTTGCCATTTTGGGGGGATCATCGAAGCCAACATGGATTATTTTTGCTTTGCCTGCAAACACTGGACAGTTTTCATTCGCCTGGCCACAAACAGTAATAACATAGTCAAACTCAATATTGCCCAATTCTGTTACAAGTTTAGACTTCTGTTTTGATATATTTACTCCGGCTTCATCCATTACTTTAACAGCATACGGGTTTAAACCATGTCTTTCTATTCCTGCAGAATAAGATTCAAATAAATCTTTTTTCAAATACCTGCACCAACCTTCAGCCATTTGGCTTCTACATGAATTCCCAGTACAAAGAAATAACAGTTTCAATTTTTGCCGCAACTTATTTTTGCACATAAATTCCCCTCATTTTCTGATAATATTTTTGTTAATTCCGCTCTATCACCATTAATTATTTCATCTGCAGCAAGATCGGAATTAAGCATCTCAATTATTTGGCAATTAATTGTATCTGCTGATTTTTTGTTATGCTGATAATAAATCCATCTTCCGTCCTTACGGCTCACAATAAGACCCGCGTGTTTAAGGATTGAAATATGTTTAGATATTGTTGATGGTGCAAGTTTGATTAAAGAAACAATCTGACAGACACAGAGTTCTCCATCAGACATAGACATTAAAATTCTGAGTCTAGTCGGATCAGATAATGCTTTTAATATTTCAATTGTTTTATCCATTTAAACCTGCTTTCACTTCTGAATTAGTATAATATTTTTTCTTCAACCATAATGATAAATCTACCAAACAGATCAGTACAGGAACTTCTACCAGAGGCCCTATCACAGCAGCCAAGGCAACAGGTGAATTTATTCCGAAAACAGCAATTGCTACCGCAATTGCAAGTTCAAAGTTATTAGAAGCAGCAGTAAAACTTAAGCTTGCTGTCTGCTCATATGGTGCTTTAAATTTATATGACATATAGAATGAGATAACAAACATTACTACAAAATAGATCAACAAAGGAATAGCAACATGTACTACATCCATTGGAACTTCTACTATGCTGTGCCCTTTTAAAGAAAACATCACAATTATAGTAAGTAAGAGAGCAATTAAAGTAAAAGGGCTTAGTTTTGGTATAACTTTACTTTCAAACCATTCCCTGCCTTTAAAGTAAATGAAGGAATACCTGGTTATGATCCCGGCAATGAATGGAATTCCTAAATAAATAAAAACACTTTTTGAGATTTCCATCATAGATATTTCTACTACGCTACCTTGAAAACCGAATAATTTTGGAAGCAATGTAATAAAAACATAAGCATATGCAGAGTAAAAAACAATTTGAAAAATAGAGTTGAAAGCTACCAGACCTGCACAATATTCAGTATCCCCGCCTGCCAATTGATTCCATACAATTACCATTGCAATACACCTTGCAATACCTATCATTATAAGACCAGTCATAAGCAAGGGGCTGTTGTGAAGAAACAAAATAGCTAAAAGAAACATTAAAACTGGGCCAATTATCCAATTTTGAACAAGAGAAAGGGTAAGTATTTTAAAATTCAAAAATATTTTACCCAATTTTTCATAACGCACTTTTGTAAGCGGCGGGTACATCATAACAATTAAACATATTGCCAGCGGGATGTTTGTAGTTCCAACTGAAAGCATTTCCATTGCATCATGAATATTGGGAAAAATGTAGCCAATGCCAATGCCTGCAAATATTGCAAGAAAAATCCATAACGTTAAATACCTGTCCAAAAAACTCAACCTTTTCCGATCACTATTCATCTTATATATCTCCTTATAAATTAGTTAGTTCTTGTTCTTCAAGAAAGAAGTAAGATAATCCATTATTATAATTCGTCAAGTGACGAAGCATAATAATCAACAAAGTATTCATTAATTGCTCAAAAAATAAAACAACACTTTCTCTATTTTATAGTTTACTTATTCACTACAGTATATATACTATAGGGCAAATCAATAAAATAAGGGACATAAAAATGACATTGATAAAAAATTAATTTAAAAATACCTTACTAACTAGATAAACACTAATTAGATTGTATTGTTAGCAGCAACAAATAAATTATTACAGGTATAAGGACAATAAAAATGAAACTAACTACCAAAACAAGATATAGTCTGAGGATTCTGATTCAGTTGGCTTCAAAATATAATAAATTTCCAATAAAAGGAAAAGATATTTCCTCTAAACAAAATATTTCAGAACCATATTTGGAACAGATAATGATCACACTAAAATCTGTAGGTTATGTAAGTACAGTCAGAGGCTGCAACGGCGGCTATGTACTAAACAAACCTCCTAAAGATATTTCGGTACTGGATGTTTTAGAGACTTTTGAGGGAAAGATCGAATTTGCAGACTGTTTAGAAAAATCATCGAACTGTATCTTGTTCTCACAGTGTCCAACCACCAATATATGGAAACATTTATCAGATACACTAACAAATGAAGCAAAAGAAATAACATTACAGGCAATTATTGATAATATGAATGAATCAATTATACAGGAGTACGTAATATGAAAATTTATAACAATATCAGCGATACTATAGGAAATACTCCTTTGGTAAAGCTTAACAGAATAGTACAAAACAAAAATGTAAATATTTTTGGAAAACTTGAATTTTTTAATCCTACATCAAGCGTTAAAGACAGAATTGCAGTAAACATGATAAATGATGCTGAAAGCAGTGGGAAATTAAAACCGGGAGGAACTATTATAGAGCCTACCAGCGGTAATACTGGACTTGGATTAGCAATGGTTGCTGCATCAAGAGGGTATAAACTAGTAATAACAATGCCGGAAACAATGTCTGTAGAAAGACAATCTTTGATGAAGCACCTTGGTGCTGAAATAATATTAACTGACGGTACAAAAGGGATGAACGGAGCAATTAAAAAAGCCGAAGAAATTGCACGTGAAACAGGTGCATTTATGCCGCAACAATTTAACAATCCATCCAACCCTGACATTCATTATAAAACAACAGGTCCGGAAATATGGGAAGCAACTGCGGGTAAAATAGATGTTTTTATCGCAGGAATTGGAACTGGCGGAACAATTACCGGTACCGGAAAATATCTGAAAGAGAAAAATCCAAATATTAAAGTAGTAGGAGTTGAACCAAAAGCATCTGCTGTTTTATCAGGGGAAGAACCTGGAAAACACGGAATACAGGGCATTGGTGCCGGCTTCATTCCTAAGGTCCTCAATACAGATTTACTTGATAAAATAATAAAAGTTTCAGATGCAGATGCACTAAAGATTGCTAAAGAGCTAGCTGTCAAGGAGGGTATTTTATGCGGAATCAGTGGCGGTGCCGCCGGTTTTGCAGCCCTACATATGGCTGAAAAAGAAAAAAATAAGAATATCGTTGTTATAATCCCGGACACAGGAGAAAGATATTTATCAACAACACTATTTGAGTAATACCTTCTCTCAATTGATAATAAGATAAAAATTTAATTATAAATTTAGGATAATCAAAAATGAAAAATCATGGAAATTCAACTATAAGCCTACATGCCGGACAAACCGCTGATCCTACAACTGGCGCCTGCGCTGTTCCTATATATCAGACTGCAAGCTATGTTTTTAATTCAGCAGAACATGCAGCAAATCTTTTTGCACTAAAAGAGTTTGGGAATATATATACACGGTTAATGAATCCTACAACAGATGTTCTGGAAAAACGCATTGCCGCATTAGAAGGTGGAACAGCAGCATTGGCCACATCAAGCGGAATGGCAGCAATTTTCCTTGCAGTAACAAATATTGCTCAGGCAGGCGATCATATTATTGCTTCCGGATCTCTATATGGGGGAACAGAAACTCTATTTCGTTATACACTGCCGGGGTTTGGTATCGAGGTCTCTTTTCTTGAAGAATTTACACCTGAAACTATCAAAAAAGCTATAAAAGAAAATACAAAGCTGGTCTACGGCGAAACAATCGGAAATCCTAAAGGCGATGTTCCTGATTTTAAACCTATTGCTGATATAGCTCATTCTGAAGGAATACCTTTTATTATTGATAATACGTTTGCTCCAATATTATGCAAGCCCTTTGCCTATGGAGTTGATATTGTTGTTTATTCAACTACAAAATGGATTGGTGGACACGGAACATCGATCGGTGGAATAATTGTAGACAGTGGAAAATTTGACTGGTCTACAGGCAGATTTCCAGGATTTACAACTCCTGATGCAAGTTATCATGGAGTGGTTTACTGGGATGCTCTTGGAAATGTTCCTGGGGCCGGCAACATTGCTTTCGCAGTAAAAGCCAGAGTCCAGGGAATGAGAAATATTGGACCATGTCCAAGTCCTACAAATTCATTTTACACATTACAGGGCGTTGAAACACTCCCTTTAAGAATGGCAAAACATACTGAGAATGCCCTCAAATTGGCCAATTTTCTCAGCAACCATCCGTTAGTTGATAAAGTAAATTATACGGGATTAGAATCTCATCCATACCATGAAACGGCAAAAAAATATTTAACTGGCGGATTCGGCTCTGTTTTCGGTGTTGAGCTAAAAGGTGGCTATGAAGCTGGTATTAAATTTATTGACAGTGTAAATTTAGCAAAACATCTTGCAAATGTAGGAGATGCTAAAACTCTAGTTATTCATCCAAGCTCGACGACACATCAACAGCTTTCAGATGAAGCTAAAAAAGTAGCAGGCATAACTCCGGGACTAATAAGAGTATCTGTTGGCATAGAAGATATAGAAGATATAATTGCTGACTTTAACCAGGCTTTGCAGAACAATTGAACAAGTTAAATAAAGGAAATATAACAATGAAAAAATGTTCAGAAGCATATTCTAAAATAAATTTCTCCGCAGACTTTATTCCTGATGTTGTTCAAGAGTTAAGTCTTTCCTATAAAGGAATGCAGGGAATTAATCATATTGAAGGGTTTAACCTGCCGAGCCAGGAAGAAATAACCTCAATTTTAAAAGATCTGAAAGAAATTCTTTTCCCGGGCTTTGCTGAACGAAAAGTTATCAATCTTGAAAACGCTCATTATTTTATCGGTGACCTTGTCTCGCGTGTCTACGTAGAACTTTCCAGACAGATAACAAGGTCTCTGCGTTATCACTGCAGATTAAATAAATGCACTGGCTGTGATATTTATGAACAAGCCGATAAGGTAGCAACCAGTTTGATAAAAAAACTGCCAAAAATTCGCGAAATGCTAAAAAATGATGTTGTTGCAGCCTATGAAGGCGATCCTGCAGCTAAAAGTTTTGAAGAAATAATTTTAAGTTATCCTGGCATTTATGCTGTTACAGTCCATAGAATTGCTCATGAACTATATGCAGCAAAGATTCCTCTTATACCAAGAATGATGGCTTCTCTATCATATGCAGATACAGGAATAGATATTCATCCAGGCGCAAAACTAGGCCGTAGTTTTTTTATTGATCACGGGGCCGGTGTTGTTATTGGTGAAACAGCTATTATTGGAGATAATGTTAAAATATACCAGGGTGTTACTTTGGGTGCACTTTCATTTCCGAAAGACAAAGATGGAAAAATAGTTAAAGGGGTAAAACGACACCCTACTTTAGAAGATAATGTGACTGTTTACTCCGGTGCTACTGTACTTGGTGATATTGTCATTGGTCATGACTCTGTAATTGGAGGAAATGTATGGCTGACAGAAGGCGTTGATCCCAATACATCTTTAACTATTCCTAAACCGGAATTAAGAAGAAAATCAAAGTGAAAAAAGTTTTTTTAGATTATAATTCTACAACACCTGTATCTGAAGAGGTCTTAGGGACTATGTTGCCTTTTTTTACAGAAAAATTTGGCAATCCATCCAGCACACACTCTTTTGGCCAAGAAGCATTACATGCAGTCAACAAAGCGAGATTACAGGTTGCAACACTTATTGGTGCTAAAGTTGATGAAATTATATTTACAGGAAGTGGAACCGAATCAAATAATCTTGCTATAACAGGTCTTGCAAGACTAGGTAAAGCAGAGAAAAATCATATAATAACAAGTTCAGTCGAACATAGTTCAGTCTTCAACCAGTGCAAGCAGTTGGAAGAGGAAGGTTTTGATGTAACATACCTACCCGTTGACAGCCATGGCTTAATTTCTATAAATGATTTGAAAAAATCAATAAATGATAAAACATTTCTTGTCTCAATTATTTTAGCTAATAATGAGACAGGAACAATACAGAATCTCAAAGAAATAGCTGAGGTCGCAACTGAAAATTTTATTCCTACACATACTGATGCAGTTCAGGCTGTTGGGAAAATACCAGTTTCTGTAGAGGAACTTGGAGTTGACATGCTCTCTCTTTCCGGACATAAAATCTACGGCCCCAAAGGAGTAGGTGCCCTGTTTATGACTAGAGGGTTAAATTTACTACCACTATTGCTTGGAGGCGGGCAGGAAAGAAAAAAGCGTTCCGGGACAGAAAATGTTCCCGGAATAGTTGGTTTAGGGAAAGCCTGTGAACTTGCCTCAAACAATATTGATATAAATTTTGAATTTTTCCGTTCAAAGCGAGATCGTCTAGAACAGGGAATTCTATCTGCTATTCCATTTGCAAAAATTAATGGAGAATCAACAGAGCGTACACCAAATACTACTAATATCAGTTTTTCGAAAATGGAAAGCGAAACGCTTTTAGTAAAACTTGACTTCAGTGGCATTGCTGTATCTTCAGGTTCTGCATGCGGAGCTGCAAGCAAATCGGCTTCAAGAACTTTAACCGCAATGGGACTGCCTTCTAACGAATTATACAGTTCTATTAGGTTTTCTGTGGGAAAAGACACAACAGACGAAGAAATTGATTATACTGTAAAAATCATGTCTAAAATTTGTTCAAAATAAAAATATTCTATTTAGAATTTGGAAAACATTGATTCCTGTTAGATTGTCATATGCCGTAGGGGCAGACCTAAGTGTCTGCCCTAATCGCACCTAACACAAAATTATAAATATGCAAATTCAGTTTAATGTTAACGAATGTAGCAAGAAATAAACAGTGCAAAATATTAAACTATTGCAAAGAAAGGGCGAACACTAGATTCGCCCCTACATTCGCTCTATATAGCAATTATTAATAAAGTAAAAAACTAAGAATTATTGCGTAATTTAAAGAAAATATTGGAGGTTTTATGACTGCTAGATTTTTAATCACTATAATCACACTTTTTTTCTGCTATGTAAACCTACATTCAGCACAGGAGCATTTACATTCAAACTCTGCAGAAAAGTCTATCACACAAATATGGACCTGTGCAATGCACCCACAGATAAAAAGTGATAGCCCCGGGAAATGTCCAATTTGCTCAATGGATTTAATTCCACTTGAAAACACAGATTCGGTTAATGATTCATCAATTTCTGTAGTAAAACTTTCCGAGAGAGCCCGCAAACTGGCAGAAATACAAACTACTACAGTAAAAAAAGAAGCTGTTTTTGCTGAAATATTATTAACCGGAACTCTAGATTATGATGAGTCAATGGCTGCAGAAATCGTTTCCCATTTTCCCGGCAGAATAGAAAAGTTGTATGCAAATTATACAGGTATGTCTGTTAAAAAAGGAACTCATCTTGCAGAAATATTCAGTTCTGATTTATATGTGTATCAACGTGAAATACTAATTACTCATGAAGATGTGTTGAAAGCAGAAAAAACAGGACAAGAAGCTTTCATTAAACAAACACAACAACAGTACAAAAATACTCTGAATAAAATGAGAGTTATGGGCCTAACCAAAGAACAGATTAAACAAATTATAGAAAAAGGAGTTATTTCCGATACTCTGACGCTTTATTCACCTATAGATGGAGTCGTCATTAAGAAAAATATAGTTCAGGGGCAGCATTTTAAATCAGGGGAACCGCTCTTTATTATATCAAATTTAGAAAAATTATGGCTTATGCTCGATGCATATGAACTTGATCTTCCTTTTATCAGATACGGTCAAAGAGTAGAATTCGAAGTTGAAGCTGTACCGGGGGAAAAGTTTTCGGGAAAAATTGTTTACATAGCTCCTGTGCTGGATAGTAAAACAAGAGCATCAAATGTAAGGATTGTTGTTGAGAATAAAAACGGCTTACTTAAACCCGGAATGTTTGTTAGAGCAACTGCCTTTGCCCAACTTGGA
>Ga0075121_1001516_pt1 | contig 14271 bp, 18 predicted proteins | sample AntAceMetag02UKG_FD_69793 | JGI IMG/M metagenome (GOLD analysis project Ga0075121, IMG submission 69793) | Saline lake microbial communities from Ace Lake, Antarctica - Antarctic Ace Lake Metagenome 02UKG | ecosystem: Environmental > Aquatic > Non-marine Saline and Alkaline > Saline | place... | reverse complement strand
GCAGGTTGAGGTAAAGGACAAAACATATCATTCTTTGTCGGTAATTATCGCTTCCGGGGCTCAATTCAGAATGCTTGGAGTAGAGGGAGAGAAAAGGTTGCTTGGACGGGGAGTTTCTTATTGCGCTGTATGTGATGGAGCATTCTTTAGAGATAAGGATATAGTTGTTATCGGAGGAGGTAATACTGCAGCAGAAGAAGCGTTATTTTTAACCAGATTTGCCAGAAAAATCACCTTAATACACAGAAGAGATAGATTAAGAGCAACAAAGATTCTGCAAGAGAGGATATTTGCAAACAAGAAGATATCTATCGTCTGGGATTCGGTCGTAGATGAGATTTTGGGCGAGACTAAGGTTCAGGGAGTTAGCCTAACAGATCTCAAAACAAAGAAAGAGACAGAGATTTCCTGTGATGGTGTGTTTATCTTTGTTGGACTTGTACCAAATACAAATTTTGTCAAAGGCATAATTGAACTGGATAAAAATGGGTATGTTATTGCTGATAGCAATATGAAAACATCGCGCGGAGGGATATTTGCATGCGGCGATTGCCGGCAAACTATCTTACGGCAGGTAGTAACTGCATGCGGCGACGGCGCATTTGCCGCATTTTCAGTCCAGCAATATGTTGAGAACTTAAAAGGCACTGCATATAAATAAAATAAGGAGAGATCTACTATAATGATAAAAATTATTCTTGGAATAGTTATTGGCGCAGCTATTGGTTCTGTTATTGGTTACTTTGGCAAATGTTCAAGCGGAACCTGTCCTCTAACCAGTAATCCTTATAGTGGCGCTTTATATGGGGCAGTTTTAGGATTGTTGGTTGCTTTAATGAAACAATAGGAGGTTTGTTAAATTGAGTTCAATAAAAGTTACTTTTAAATCGGAAAATCGTTCGGTTTATGTATTGTCCGGTACTTCAATACTGGAAGCTGCGGGCAGAGTAGGTATTGTTATTACTTCTCCATGTGGGGGGCAAGGAACGTGCGGAAAATGCAGAGTTCAGATCATTGAAGGGAATATTCCCCCAAATTCTATAGAAGAAAAAATATTATCCAAAGAGGATATATCAAGCGGGATAAGGCTTGCATGCCAGAGTAAAATAACATCAACCTGTATTATTGATATCCCTTCAACTTCCAGAGAATCTGCTCAGCAGATCCTTACAAAAGGCATACAGAACAGGAAGGAAATCAAGCCAAGCGTGTGGAAAAAATATATAGAGCTGCAAAAGCCAACGCTTGCCAGCCCACAAGCAAATCTCAATCTAATAAGAGAAGCCACCAATACTGATTTTCATGTAGATATATATATTATTCGCGACCTTTCGGCAATCTTGGATGAAGCAAAATATAAGGTTACCTGCGTTTTCTCTGACGGGGAACTAATAAGCGTTGAAAAAGGAGATACAACAGGAACAAATTATGGAGTGGCATTTGATATTGGGACAACAACACTTGTAGGCACACTTCTTGACCTCAATACAGGAGAGGAACTTGCGCTTGTCTCAAGAACAAATCCACAGGTAATTTATGGAGATGATGTTATCTCTCGAATAAACTTTACAATAACGGATAAGGATGGTTTGGATAAACTCTTTTACAAAATAAGCAGAGAAATAAATGATATGATTCTGCAATTATCAAATGAATCAGGTATAAATATTTACAACATATATAAGGTTACAATTGCAGGTAATTCTACAATGCAGCACATCTGTCTAAGAGTTACCCCAAAAAGTCTTGCTAAAATTCCGTTCAATCTGGTAATTAAAGAACCTGTAGAAATTAAAGCAAAGAAAATAGGCATTGATATAAATCCGGACGCTCTTGTATATGTCTTGCCCAGCATTGCTGGTTTTGTTGGGGGAGACACAGTTGCATGCATACTGGCAACACAATTACACAAGAAAAAAGACCTTAAATTAATTATAGATATAGGTACAAACGGAGAAATAGTACTTGGTAATAACAAGAAAATAATCGCTGCTTCTACAGCTGCAGGCCCGTCATTTGAAGGAGCGCGTATATCTCAGGGTATGAGAGCAACTATCGGTGCAATTGAAAAGGTAATTATCAATGAGGACGTTGAATACAATGTTATTGGAAATGTAGCACCATTTGGAATATGCGGGACCGGTCTAATTGACGGAGTGGCAGAATTGTTAAAAGCAGGAGTAATTGATGAGACAGGTAGGATAGTTTCCCCATCCGAATACAAAGGTAATAATAATATCCAAAGACGAATCATAGAAACTGAAAAGGGGAATGATTTCCTACTTGTTGACGGACATGCTGCTAGAAGCAAGCGTCCTATTTTTATCTCACAGAAGGATGTACGCGAACTTCAGCTCGCAAAAGCGGCTATTGCAGCAGGGATAAGAGTATTGCAAAAAGATTTGAATGTTACAGACAAAGATATCTCTGAAGTATATCTTGCAGGAGCGTTTGGTAATTTCATTCGCCGCACAAATGCAAAGAGAATAGGTCTAATTCCAAACATTGCTTCAGAAAAGATTGCTTTTGTTGGGAATGCTTCATCTTCAGGAGCAAAACTTGCTCTGTTATCCTATGATATGGAAAAGGAAGCTGAACATATCTCCACACAGACCCATTATATAGAGTTGTCTGCAAGAAGTGATTTTAATGAAAATTTTATGAATGAGATGATGTTTCTCGTGGAGGGACAAAACCAATAACAAAAGGGAACAATTAATAATACAATAACAAAAGGAGAATAAAATGGAAACCAAGGTAGATGACACAAATTTTAAGCAGGAGGTATTGGAATCGGATATTCCAGTTCTTGTGGACTTTTGGGCGGTATGGTGTGCTCCCTGCCGTATGATTGCTCCTACAGTTGAGGAGATAGCTAAAGAATATGATGGCAAGCTAAAAGTCTGCAAAGTAAATGTTGACGAGGCTCCAAAAACGTCTTCAGAATACGGCATTATGAGCATACCTACCTTGGCTATCTTTAAAGATGGTGTTTTAGCGGACAAGGTTATAGGCGTAGTTCCCAAGACAGAACTTGTTTCTAAAATTACGCTTTATATTTAATTAAAAGAAGGAGACAAAGCTATGCCTATTTATACTTATGTTTGCAAAGATTGTAGTGAGAAATTTGATTTGTTAGTAGGAGTAACTTCTGAAAAAACAGAACTTAAATGCAAGAAGTGCGGTAGCGAAAATATTGAGAAGACATTGGGATCGTTTAGTGTTGGAAATTCTGGCGGTAAATCAAGTTCTGCCGGAAGTTGTTCAACCGGCACCTGTCCCACTTGTTTTTAGGAGGAAGAAATGGCTGATATTCTGCAAATTTTAACTGCTTTTAGCGCAGGGCTTTTATCGTTTTTTTCACCATGCATACTGCCTCTTATCCCTGCATATATCTGTTTCATAACAGGGTTATCAAGTGAAGAACTAAGCGCATCTGAAGGGAAAAATCTTAAAAAGGTAAAGACCATTCTGCCTGAAAGTTTATTGTTTATTTTAGGATTCTCCATAATTTTCATTGTTTTAGGCACTTTAGCTACTTTTTTCGGGTCGTTTTTATTTGACAAGCAAAAAATAATAAAAATAGTCGGCGGATTGATAGTTATTCTTTTCGGGTTGCATGTCAGCGGTTTATTTAATATAAGGTTTTTTCAATATGAGAAGAAGTTCCATCTTAAAAATAAGCCTGTTACCAAATTCGGCTCTCTTCTGGTAGGTATGGTTTTCGGCTTCGGCTGGACACCCTGTGTTGGTCCTATATTAGGCAGTATACTTATGTTGGCTGCCACAGAAGGAAGTATGGCTAAAGGCGCATTACTTTTAAGTTCCTATTCCTTGGGATTAGGACTGCCGTTCTTTTTACTTAGTATGGCTATAGGAAAAGCATTAACCTTGTTTTCTAAAATAAAGAAACATTTCAAGCTAATCTCACGTGTAAGTGGAGGGCTACTTACTGCTATCGGAATATGGATTATAATAGGAGCGTTGTAAAAAGTTTTAAAATAAAACAGAACAATAATTAAAACAGGAGGAAGAATGATGCAAAAAAAAATAGTCGGTATTTTGATTGCAGTTACAGTTTTCTCGTTTCTAATGATAAGTCAGGCAAAACAAGGTGTTTCAGCTGAAAACAAAAAAGCGGCTGATTTTGCTTTAACAAATCTAAATGGAAAAGTTGTAAAACTTTCTGATTTTAAAGGGAAGGTAGTTATCCTTGATTTCTGGGCTACACATTGTCCGCCCTGCATCCAGGAGATCCCTGATTTTATTAAGCTGTATAATAAATATAAGGATAAGGGATTAGTTGTAATTGGAATAAGTCTGGATAGAGGCGGCGTAGAAGGAGTAAAAAGATTTTGCCAGAGCAAGGGGGTAAATTATCCTATTGTAATGGCTAATTATGAAGTAACTAAAAACTACGGCGGTATTAGATTTATCCCCACCACTTTTGTTATTGATGAAAACGGGAATATAGTCAAAAAATTTGTTGGTAGTACGTCTATGAATACTTTTGAAAACGAGATCAAAAAACTTTTAAAATAAAATGCTGAGTTTATAATGAACATTTTTGACCATTATTATAAGAAATATGATGCGTGGTATGAAAAGAACAAGTTTGCCTATCTATCAGAGCTTGAAGCTATAAAACAAGTTTTACCTGAAAAGGGCAAAGGGCTTGAGATTGGAGTTGGCACAGGAAGATTTGCGCAGGCGTTAGGTATTAAATTCGGCATTGATCCGTCCATTGAAATGCTTAAAATCGCAAAAAAAAGAGGCATAAACGTAAGATTAGGTGATGGCGAGCAACTTCCATTTAAAAATGATACCTTTGACTACGTAGCGATTATTATTACAATATGCTTTGTCAGAGATCCTCAAAAAGTTATAGAGGAATCTTGCAGAGTTCTAAAGAATGGTGGAAAGATTATAATTGGTATAGTTGATAAAGACAGTTTTCTCGGTAAATTCTATCAGAAGAAGGAAAGTGTATTCTACGGAAAAGCAAAATTTTTTAGTACTGCTGAATTGACAAATCTAATTAAGAATACGGGGTTTAACGGATTTTGTTATTATCAGACGTTATTTGAACTTTCCGATAAAGTAAACTCAATTGAAAAGCCTCAAAATGGTTTTGGTAAAGGCAGTTTTGTGGTAATATCGGCGGCAAAAGAATAGAAAGGATTAAATAATGTCTTATATTTTCGGACCTGTTCCTTCAAGAAGATTGGGATTTTCATTAGGCGTAGACTTGGTTCCTTTCAAGGTATGCAGTCTTGATTGTGTTTATTGTCAGCTTGGAAAAACAACACGCAAGACAGTTGCAAGAAAAGAATACGTTCCTTCTGCAAAAATCCTGTCTGAATTAAAGGAAGTATTAACTGGTTCAAAAACCATTGATTATATTACTTTGTCCGGCAGTGGAGAGCCTACTCTCAATTCAATGACAGGCGAGATTATAAGAGGAATAAAAAAGATGACCGCTATACCTGTAGCAGTTCTTACTAACGCCACACTGCTGACTGATGAGACATTGAGAAAAGAATTGTTGCCTGCGGATTTAGTGGTACCTTCTCTTGATGGAGCTACACAGGATGTGTTTGAAAAAGTAAACAGACCGTGCGCATCTTTAAAGATAGAAGAAATAATAAAAGGAATAATTGATTTTAAGAAAACATATAAAGGTAAAATGTGGCTTGAGATAATGCTTGTTAAGGACATAAATGAGAGCGAGGATGAATTAAATGCTTTAAAGTCCGCAGTAGAGCGGATCAAGCCTGATAGAATTCAGTTAAATACTCCTGTTCGTCCCCCATGTGAACTATGGGTGAAAACATTAAGCGCTTCAAAACTTATCAAAATAAAAAAGTTTTTTGGAAACAAGTGTGAAATTATCGCTGATTTTAATAGAAGGGGACATAAAGCATATCTCAAGGATGTAGAAGAAGAAATCCTTACTCTGCTCAGCCGTCGTCCTGCAACATGTAAAGATATGTCTTCTTCACTTGGATTGCATATTAACGAGGTTATAAAATACGTAGATGAACTGGAGAGACAAAAAAAAATAAGTCTGAAAATCTATCAGGGAAAGAGATATTTTCAAAAATGAAGCTGGTAATAAAGGGATTTATCCAAACATCGCTGCTTGACTGGGACGGAAAAATAGTCTCTACGCTTTATACTCCGCATTGCAATTTCAGATGTCCTTATTGTCAGAATGCAGGACTTATTATTAATCCCGAAAAATTAGAAACCATTTCTTTTAAAGTGATTGAGGATTATTTGCGCAGAAACAATAAGTGGATTGACGGAATATGTCTAACAGGCGGAGAGCCGTGTATGAATGAAGATTTGCCGGAATTCATTCAAAAAATACGAGAACTTGATGTGATGGTGAAACTTGATAGTAACGGAACATTTCCCGATATGCTTGCGGATGTGATTGAGAAAAAATTAGTTAATTATATAGCTATGGATGTAAAAGCGCCTTTGGATTTCTCATCATATTCCAAGTCTACAGGTATCAAGAATCCTTTGATTCTGGAGAAAGTCAAAGATAGTATTAGATTGATAATGGACTCTGATATTGATTATGAGTTCAGGACTACAGTGGTGCCAACTTTACATGAAGAAGAAGATATATTGAGGATAGCTAAATTCATCAAAGGAGCTAAAAAATATGCTATGCAGAATTTTTCAGCTCAAGGGGAGATACTGGATCCGAAATTTGAAAAGATTAAATCTTACCCAATAGAAAAACTGAATAAAATCCAAAAACTGGTTTCTTCTTATGTAGGGGAGTGCGTGGTAAGAGGCAGTTAAAAAAAATTATAAAAACAAAAGGAGAAAGACAATGGCAAAATTACCGGAAGCGGTTAAGAAAGCAATTGATAAACAAGATGTTTTTCCAATTGCTACATGCAGTTCCGAAGGAGTTTCAAATGTTGTTTATGTTGCATACCTGAAAACAATAGATGATGAGACTGTATTAATAGCGGACAATTACTTTGATAAAACACGCAGTAATATTTTGAGCAATCCGAAGATGGCTTTTGTTGTTAGAGATAAGGATAAAGGTTCATTCCAAATAAAGGGAAACGTTGAACGATTGACAGCCGGTCCGATATTTGAAGAAATGCGGAAGTGGGCTCGTGACGGTCTGCCAAGGGTAGCAGCTGTTGTTCTGCATGTGGAAGAAGTGTATAATGGCGCAAATCGGCTTGTATAAAAAAATTAATAATAAAAGAAGAGGTAACGAATGAAAGCTTATGATGTGATTGTTATTGGTGGCAGCGCGGCAGGGATTCCTGCTGCTATTACGGCCAAGCGGCATTATCCGAACAAAAGCGTATTGCTTATACGTAAAGAGCACAAAGTATTAATACCGTGTGGTATCCCATATATTTTTGGGACAGTTGGCACTCCTGAAAAAAATCTCATACCTGATAAGGTACTTGAGAAGAATGGAATTGAGCTACTTATTGATCCTGTTGTACATATAGACAATAAAAATTGTGTTGTTGAAACAAAAGCCGGTAAACAGGTGTGCTATAAAAAACTTGTTCTAGCTACTGGTTCTGAGCCAATGATTCCTCCAATACCAGGTATTAACAGAGGGAATATTTTTTCTATAAAAAAGGATATTAAATATCTAAATGATATGATTCATGCAATGGAACATGCTTCTAATGTGGTAATAGTTGGATGTGGTTTTATTGGTGTAGAACTTGCAGAGGAATGCAAAAAGAGAAATAAAAACTTAAACATTACCATAGTTGAGATGATGCATCATTGTTTGCAGTTGGTATATGATAAAGACTTTTGTTTAAAAGCTGAGGAAACACTTATTGCTCAGGGCGTTAACCTTATGGTAAATGAGAAAGTAGAGTCTTTTACGGGCAACGATAAGGTAGAAGGGATTAAACTAAAAAGCGGAAAAGAAATTAAGGCAGACATGGTGATACTTGGTATTGGCGCTGTCTCTAATGTGGAATTAGCCCAGGAAACAGGTTTAGAAATAGGAAACACTAGAAGCATCATGGTAAACCGCTATATGCAGACAAGCGATCCAAATATTTTTGCGTGCGGTGACTGCACAGAAAAAGTTTCCTTTTTTGATGGGAAAGCTTCCGCTCTCAAACTGGCGTCTATAGCTACAATGGAGGCGCGTATAGCAGGAGCTAATTTGTTTGCATCCAGCCGCCTGAATATGGGCGTTATAGGTGTGTTCTCTACAACTTTAGGTGATTCTGCATTTGCAGCTGCCGGTCTGACAGAAGGACAGGCTCAAAAGCAGGGATATAATATTATTGTAGGAGAGAGCGAAGCAATAAACCGTCATCCTAGTGGTATGCCCGGTGCAGAGAATTTAAAGGTAAAATTAGTTTTTGAAGCAGGCACGCAAATTATTTTAGGCGGGCAAATATGCGGCGCTAAGAGCGGCGGAGAACTTATCAATGCTATTAGCGCCTTTATACATCAACGAATGACCGCTAATGATATAGCCACATTTCAACTGGGAACTCATCCAGCTCTTACTGCGTCTCCAATTGCTTATCAGTTGGTAAATGCAGCGGAGATTGCAATTAAACAATTAAAAATGAAAAGGAGGTGATTAAGATGCGTGTTGCGATTTCAACAGATGGAGATTCTGTCTCAGCTCATTTTGGAAGATGTCCGTCTTATACGATTGTAGATATTGAAAATGGGAAAGTAAGTAAGCAGGAAGTTGTTGACAATCCAGGACATATGACTGGTGCTATACCTCAGTTTCTTCATGAGAAGGGAGTAGAGTGTATTATAGCCGGAGGAATGGGGGCAAGAGCTGTGGGCTTTTTTGATGGATTTGGCATTAAACCAATTGTAGGCGTTCAGGGAAGAATAGATGATATCATCAAAAAAATGATTAAAGGCGAACTTAAGGGAGGAGAAAGTTCGTGTAGTCCCGGCGGTGGCAAGAGTTATGGTATTGATAAAGAAGAATGTGATCACACTGAGCAGTAAATCTAATAACAAAAGGGAATGCGATTATGAAAATTTGTATAACTTCACAAGGAGATAATTTGGATTCGCAGGTTGATCCAAGGTTTGGGAGATGTCAGTATTTTATTATTTCAGATACAGAAACTTCAGAGTTTGAAGCAGTCCAGAATTCGAATTTATCCGGTATGGGCGGAGTCGGCATTCAGTCAGCTCAACTTATAGCAGAAAAACAGGTAAAGGTAGTTTTGACAGGGAATGTTGGACCAAATGCTTTTCAAGGGTTGCAAGCAGCGGGAATAGAGATAATAACAGGTGTATCTGGCAATATCAAAGAAGTAATAGAGAAATACAATAAAGGTGAGCTTAAATCAACTCAAGGACCAAGTGTAAATTCAAAATTTGGCATGGGGCAAAAATAAAGAGGAAGAAGTAATGCTAAAACAAATTTATAGGGAATTAAAAAAGCATGCTCCGTTTACTCTGTTTGGAGCTGCTACGGGCATTATTATCATGGCTCTGATAGTTTTTTTCAATATTCCTAAAGGGACTTCTAATGCTGTTTTTTACACTTTACATCCTCTTCATGTTGTCTTTAGCGCGCTTGTAACGACAGCTATGTATAAATTGTATGGGAAAGGTAAGCTCTGGGTGGCGATTCTTATTGGTTATACAGGCTCCATTGGAATAGCTACATTAAGCGATGCTATAATTCCTTATATTGGAGGAGGTTTGCTTAATGTTCCAATGGAATTTCATGCACCGTTTATAGAGACTGCAAAGATGCCGTTTATTGGAATTGCAAAATGGAAGATTGTAAACTCTGCCGCAGTAATTGGAATTGCAATCGGTTTTTTGAAGCCTAAAACTAAATTTCCGCATTTTGGGCATGTTTTATTAAGTACATGGGCATCCCTGTTTGGTTTCACAGCATTCGGCATAGCAAATTGGATTCCTTTATTCCCTTTTGTATTTCTGTTTTTATTTCTTGCAGTTTGGATTCCATGTTGTGTGAGTGATATTGTATTCCCATTGTTGTTTGTGAAAAAGAAATAAAAGTCACCATGCATACGCAAAACGGGTTAAATTATATTTGACTACATAAATAATTGTGTTAGAATTATTCTAAATTATGACTAAAGAAGAAATAACAGCTCTAATATCGTCTTTTGTTAATCTGATATTATCGGTCGCGAAATTTGTATTGGCGGCTTATTCAGGCAGTATAGCTCTTCTTGCTCAAGCGTGGGCGTCTATATTTGACATACTTTCATCATTTGTGCTTTTCGGCGCTCTTAGAATGGACAGAGCGGACGCTGCGGCAAGGAAAAAATCGGTTAATTCTCAGGAAAGCTACAGAGATACAGGGTCTATTTTTAAGGATGAGACCTTGTCTCAAAAGAAGGAGCCTTCAGCGCGCAGACGGCTTTTTATCTCCAGATTAGAAGAAAAAGTGGCTGTTGGGATCGGGCTTTCCCTTATCTTTATATCATATAAGATATTTATAAAGATAATTCACCCTTCTTCTATTGTTATTCAAAACCCTATTCCTGCGGCTTTTGTTATGTCTTTATTGGCATTGGGTTCTTATCTTTTATCTAAATTTGAGGTATATGTTGGAGAAAAAAGTAAATCGCCCGGACTTATAGCAGATGGTTATCACTCCAAGGTTGATATGTTTGGCTCAATATTAGTTGTTGTTGCGCTTCTGAGCGAGCATCTCGGTTTTCACATTGACAAGATAGCAGCAGTGGTGATCTGTGGAATTATATTTATCCATGCATTGCATGTACTTACAACAGCTTTAAAGGCATATATGCATCCGCAGGAAAAAAGTTATTTAAAGGATGCTCAACAGCATGAGGACATATTAGTAGTATTTATTAAAGAGAAGCTGCCTTTATTGATAGATCGCCTGTACGCCGCATTATCTAAAAAACTGTATCTAAACGGCAAAAATTATAATCAAAATAAAAAGGTGTTGAATCGTATCATGTTAGTTGTAGTTTTAGTAATTGTTGTCGGCATATATTTTTCTTCAGGAATATATATGCTGAGATCGAATGAAAAAGCAATCGTGGAGCGCTTTGGAAAGCCATTGAATATTACGAAACCTGTTTTGTCAGGGCTTCATTATGCGCTTCCTTCACCCATTGATAAAATTAATAGAGTTGATACTGAGGGAATAAGGCGGATAAGCGTTGGTTATAAATCAAACAAAGATTATCCATTGATACTGTGGACAAATGTTCATTATAAAGAAGAATTATCTTTTCTGACAGGAGAGAATAGTTTTCTAGGACTAACTATGAATGTACACTACAAAATAAATGATATATATGACTTTTTATACGAGAATTCATTGCCAGAGGGCTTAATGGAGGAGCTTGCCAATACCATATTAACGAACATTCTAGCAAAAAGAGCCTTTTTCTCAACGATTACTGTTGATAGAGAAAAACTTGAATATCAGGTTCGTGAAGTTCTCCAAATGAAGCTTGATGAATTTAAAACCGGAATAGGCATAGTGGGGGTGTACTTGAGAGACATTCATCCTCCGACAGATATTGCTCCTGCGTTTGAGGATGTTGTAAGCGCTCAGGAGGATTATGAAACATACATTCATAAAGCAAAAGGTTATGAAAATAAAGTAATTCCTAATGCTAGAGCTGTGAAAGTTAAGATGAAAAATGAAGCTGTTGCTTACAGAAATAACATGCTAAAAAAGAGCAGGGGGGAAGCTAAAAGGTTTCTCAATCAGCAGACTGCATACAGAAAGCATCCTGATATTACGGAAACACGTCTTTACATAGAAGGAATGGAGGAGATTCTACCTGATGTTCAAAAATTTATTATATGTCCTAAAAAAGGAGAAAAGACTCCGGATATCTGGTTTTTTCAAGGCAATCAAGGAGCGATTTCCACAATAATTAGAGAGGAGAAATAACAAGTGAAAATAGGAAACAAGTTTCTAATAGCAGTGCTTGTAGCTATTGTAGGACTGTCATTTTTAATTTTTTATAAGGTTGATGAAAGAGAATGTGTTGTTGTCACTCAGTTTGGACACCCTGTTAAAACTATTACTGAGTCAGGTCTTTACTATAAATGGCCTGATCCTGTACAAACAGTCAATAGGTTTGAAAAAAGATTAGTGCTTTATAAAACTAGGTTAATTGAATATCTTACAGAGGACAAAAAAAATATAATTGTACAGTGTTTTGTATGCTGGAGAATTAGTGAGCCTTTAAGATTTTTTCAGGCAGTAGGAAATAATATAAGTGCCGAAAAAAAGATCGATGATATTATTTGTGCTCAGCTTGGAAGCATTCTGGGTAATTATGAAATGGCATCGATAGTATCAACAGAAAAAGACGCCGTAAAGATCAAGGAAATAGAAAAAGATATAACAAAGAACAGCAACAAAAAAACCATAGATTCTTATGGTATCGAAATAAAAGAAATAGGGATATGCCGGCTTGCATTGCCTCAGGATAATGTTGAGAGTGTATATAAAAGGATGAAGTCTGAAAGAGAGTCAATTGCAAATAAATACCGCGCAGAGGGTAGAGAAAAGGCGGATATAATAAGATCCGAAGCTGACAAAATTCAGAGTGACATACTGTCTGAAGCCTATAAAGATGCTGAGATTATAAAGGGAGAGGGAGATGCTTCTGCTATAAAAATATATGCAGAAGCTTTTGAAAAGGATTCTGCATTTTATAAATTTATAAGAACTTTGGGTTCTTATAAAAAGATAATTGATGATAAAACTACAGTTGTTCTCTCGTCCGAATCCGACCTATTTAAATATCTCAATAAAAAGACAGACAAGGTTATAAAATAGTGGATAAAGACAGTAAAAAATTCATTGAGCTGAAAAAAGATGTTGTATCTGCCTTTGCAATGAATACAAATAAACTATATCGATGGTTTGCTATATTACTATTCGGAATATACTTTCTCTCAGGCATATATATCGTAAAAACAAATGAAGTTGGACTTGTAAGACGATTTGGGAAAGTGATGCGGGAGAATGTTGAATCCGGTATTCATTATCGTATGCCGTGGCCAATAGACGAAGTTGATAAGGTAAAGATCAAAGAAATCATGAGAACAGAGCTTTCGTTCTGGTCAGATAAGGTAGATAAAGATACACTTCCATCTTATTGTATAACCGGTGACAAAAATATAGTACATCTCAAAATGATAATTAATTATCAAATAAAAGAACCGAAGAGTTTTTTATATGGAATTTATAATCCGGATAAGATTCTTGAAAACTCCATGTACTCGGCTATAGTTGAGGCAATTGCTAAAGCAAAAGTTGATGATATTCTTACTACAGCTAAGTATCGATTTCAGCAGGATACTATGCGTTTATGTCAGGAGAGGTTGAATTTTCTAGGAACAGGTTTAGAAATAAAGTCAGTGGATCTTAAAAACATAGAGCCTCCGTCAAAAGTTCTTCCAATGTTCAAAGACGTGGTCAATGCCAGAGAAGACGCTTCAACAATGGTTCATGATGCAGAATCATATTCTAATAAGATTATCCCAAATGCGCAGGCAGAGGCTGCAAAAACAATCAGTCAGGCACAGGCATATAAAATAAAAAAGATAGCTTATGCACAGGGAGAGACCCGTAAATTCTTAAAGATATTAGAGGAATATAAGAAAGCAGAGGATATTACAGAGTTTAGGTTGCATGTGGAGACTTTAGAGAAGGTTATGCCAAAAATAAAAAAATATATTACCGGCTCACATGCAAAGGATAAAGAAATAGCAAATACCAAGTTTTTTATTAACTCACTATGAATAAAATAGCAGTATATCCAGGCACTTTTGACCCTGTGACTCACGGGCATATTGATCTTATCAAAAGAGGAACCAGAATATTTGATAGATTAGTTGTTGCGGTTGCGCATAATCCTGATAAAAATCCTCTTTTTACAGTTTCCGAAAGAATAGATATGTTAAAAGAAATCACAAAGGATATGAAGAATGTGGAAATTGATGCTTTCGGAGGACTTCTCATTGATTATGTACATACAAAAAGAGCAAATGTTGTTTTAAGGGGCGTTCGCGCATTTTCGGATTTTGAGTATGAGTTCCAAATGGCCTTGACCAACAGAAAATTAGATTCAAAGACAGAGACAATATTTATGATGCCGAATGAATCTTTTTCTTATGTTAGTTCCCGCACGATAAAACAAATTGCATCTATGCGCGGAGATATATCCAAATTTGTTCCAGAAGTTGTGCGAAAATATCTGAAGAAGAAATTAAATTTCTAACCCA
>Ga0075121_1001512_pt1 | contig 14282 bp, 15 predicted proteins | sample AntAceMetag02UKG_FD_69793 | JGI IMG/M metagenome (GOLD analysis project Ga0075121, IMG submission 69793) | Saline lake microbial communities from Ace Lake, Antarctica - Antarctic Ace Lake Metagenome 02UKG | ecosystem: Environmental > Aquatic > Non-marine Saline and Alkaline > Saline | place... | reverse complement strand
GGCTGTTACAAGAGACAGGGCCATGGGGCTTGGAGGTGTACCCGGTTTGTTTTTTCCGGGAATGCTTAATTCCGACCCCGATGAAGCCATCTTTTCAAAGGTGCTGCTCAGCTCTTCCGTGTTGCAGAAAACAATGCCGAACTGTGCCAACTTTTCCAAAATCCTTTCAATTTCGTCCCGCAACCTCCCATTATCGAGAAACTCCCAAAACATGAAACCGTCTCTGGCAGCCAGCACTTTCTTTCCCCTGGCGAGAGCCGAAAATACAATGCCGGATTCCGGGTCATCACAGGTAAGCGACGCGACCTTGGCGGCCACTTTCATGCAGAGGGTCGGCAACACCAGGATATCCGCTTTTTCCAAAACTTTTTCGAGTCCGTTCTGTTTAACGGTGTCCAGGATGCAGCGGGAGCCGGTTTTTTCTCTCAAATCCTCTCCGCATATCCAGGCCCTGGCGGATTCAGCGGTAAAAACGCCTGATTTCTCAACCCGTGATTCGATCATCCCGACTTGCTTCAGAGCCTCCTCAAGTTTGAATACCCCTGATTGGAATACGATTAAGGCCCTGACTTCAATTCCGCTGCTTTTTTCCTTTTGGGTCTTTGCAGGTATGGCTGCATCGAGGCGGAGTTCGCTAATGACTTGACGAACAATCTGTTTGATTTCTTCCGGACTTAAATTGGCCATATTTTTTATTGTCTACCCTTTGTTTCAGCGAGCCGTTGATTGATTTTGCCCCTATTCCGGTTTTTCATACCGAGGCCGTCATATGTTAGGTGCCTTTTATTTTATTGTTCTCCCAACCCAAGAAGGGGGAGGGGCGGAAGTAAAATGGCAGGATCTGATGGAAAAAACGCATCTTTCCTGTCACATTACCTCCGTCCGGACCGTCCCTGCTAGGAGGAGCAATGAAACGCTATAAGCCTGATGAAAATAATTCCTTTTGCAAATGTATGGCCTACCCGATTTTGTTAGGACAGCCGGCGGGCCATGGTCACTACAATGAGCCGGCTCCATTTGTTTCAGCACACGAAAGAGCGATTCCAAAAGGGGTAATCACTTGAGACCCCACAGGACGAAAGGTTTTCAACCCGATATTTTTGGCGACAATTTCGGGCAACCCTTGCAGTTCACATGTTCCCCCCACCAGACAAACTTTGTCGATGTCGTCAAAGGGCTTTAAAAAACCGGTGGCGATGGTGGAAATTTTGTCAATGACCGGTTTTACGATGGGGACGATTTCCCCGCTTTTTTCACCCATCTTGAGTTCTTCAGCCGCTTCGTAACTGATTTTCAGGGCGCCGGCCAAAACCAATGTCAGGTGAACGCCGCCGGTGGCTTCGTCATTGCTGTAGACGACCTTCCCCCCTTTGATAACGGCGATGCCGGTTGTTCCGCCGCCCACATCCAGGATGGCCGCGGTTTTCATTTTAAGAACAAGGTTCGCCGCCGAGGGTTCATCCAGTACGTTTAAGACGTCCAGGCCCACCGCTTCGAGGATGTATTTGGTGGTGTTAATATTTCCCGATTCAGTTTGCGGCGGATATGATGTTGCGCCCTTATCCAAAGGGAGGGGAGAAACGGCTCTGATCTTCTCGATCATCCGCCTGACCTTATGAACCGCACCCATATAGTCAACGATCATGCCGCTCTTAACCACCTCCGCACGCTCCAATGTGGCTGCCCGGGGTCGGCCGTTTTCATCTACAACGATTACGGAAATTTTGAATGTTCCTACATCAACGCCGGCAAAGAGTTCTTTTGCGCCTTTAAAATCCCACATATGGGGGTTGTTCAGCATGGTTAATAGGTTGTTGATGTGATTGTTCATAAAAGCCTTTCAATGAGATCCTTGTCCGGAGCCGGAAGAACCACGTGGCATACCATCAGGCCCTCTTCCTGCACAATGTCCACGCCCGCATCAACAGCCGCTTTTACCGAGCCCACATCTCCCGTGAGGATGACGAAAGATTTTCCCGCAAGGCCGGTGGCGCATCTGATTTCCATGAGATCCACATCCGCCGCTTTGGCGGCCCCATCGGCGGCAGCGATACAGGATGCAACCGAATAGGTCTCGATAATGCCGAGGGCATCTATTTCGCGGATTTGGGTTGTGCCGTTCAATGCCGGAAACAACTCCGGGCTCGCGTTGGGGATGATGAACCAATCCACCAGGAATTCATCGGCTGCGGACTTTCCCACATCCACTGCATTTTGAATCGAACCCACATCTCCGCTGACCATGATCAGATACCTGCCGGGGCATGATGGACGCGCCGTAACAATCTCCAGCGTTGCTGTTTTCATCATCTGGTCCGCGCATTCAATTCCCTTTGCGACGCTGTTCAACTCAACCATGCCGATGGCTCTATATTCCATTATCTTAACCTCATCCCTTGCCCTCATTCCTTGATGACCACGACTTCCCCAACCGATGTCACCCTGCCGGAGATGCTGGCGTGTACTCTGGCGCCAAGTGCGTTTTCAGGGATTTCACCGATAACATCCCCCTTGGCTACATGGTCCCCTTTACGGACCAGGCTCACCGAAGGCGCTCCGAGATGTTGTTTTAAGGGGATCGCGACCTCTGAAACCTGAATTTCCGATGTGTAACGTCCGGGATGGTCGCTGTAATGGCTGATCCCGAGACGTTGCATGAGCCTTTTTGTGGGTATCTTTCGCATGTCTCTAAAATTGGAAGGCCTGTATTCCTTTTTTTCCACGGGTCTCTTAATGCCCTTTGTCAGCAGTTCGCGTTTGATGGCGGCATTGACTTCCCTTGGGGAGATCATCATGGGACATGCGTATTTTTCGCAGATACCGCATTCGGAGCATATCAAGGCATCCCGCAAGGTTTCATCGGCGAGGTTTGTACCCCATCCCAGACTTCGCATGATTTTATGGGGTTCTAACTTGTGTCCCAGGAGTTTCCTGGGACACAGGTCGGTACAGCGTGTACATTGGCAACAGATGGTTGCGGCAATCTTTCGGACCTGCTCCGGATTTCGGATCTTTCCGGTGATAATATTGTGATTAGAGGGAAGGACGATAATGCCGCTGGTGGTTTTGGTGATGGGGGTCGCCATGTCGTGGATCACCTGACCCATCATGGGTCCTCCCATAACCACCCGGTAGGCGTCGAGGGCGGGACCGCCGGCCAGGGCGATGACCTTCTCCACGGATATCCCGATGGGAACCTTTATAATCATGGGCCTTGCCACTTCGCCGGCAACGGTCAGATATCGCTCCGTTACCGGTATCCCGTCATCAACGGCCCCTTTGATGTTGAGGAGGGTTTCCACGTTGCTCACGACCGCGCCCACCTGGAGGGGAATTCCTCCCTCGGGTACAATCCGTTTTATGACTTCATATACCAGCACCTGTTCATCGCCGGCCGGGTAAAAATCATCCAATTCAAAGAGGTCTATGGCCGTAAATGCCCCTTTTCCCACCTTTTTTTTGAGGGCATCCATTGCATCCCGGTGTTTTCCCTTGAGGCAAATGGAACCTTCATGCGCTCCGGTGCAGTCCATGACCAGTTGAAGACCGCGAAGAATCGCGTCCGGGTCATTTTCCATCAGGTAGGAATCACTCATCAGAAGGGGTTCACAGGAAGCGCCGTTTCCCAGTACGTGTTCCACCGTCGCGTTAAGTTTTACGTGGGTGGGAAACCCTGCTCCCCCGGCGCCGATGACGCCCGCTGCTAGGACTTTGCTGATGATATCGTCTTTTTTCATTCCGAAGTCCCGCGATCCGGCATTTCCAGACTATCCACGATGGCCACCACCACGGCGTCAACCGGGATCAATTCATCCCGTGAAAAGGCCTGCATGGCGGGGGCGCCCTGTGCCACAAGCACCTCTTCACCGATGCCCGCGCCGATTTCATCGGCGGCAACGATTAAATTCGGCATGGGTTTTAATCCCGCACCAAGGGGCTGGACAAACAGCATCCGAAGCGAATTAATCTTTTCATTTTTTTTGGTTGACCAAACATTTCCCACAACCCTTGCAATGACCATTTTCCCGCACATCCTTCCATGCTAAGCGCTCCGGACCTTTCGCAATCCGTTACGATGCGTTTATTTCAAGTTGTCAGCGTTTTTTATAGCGTCCAGGGCGGCTTTTACCGCAGACACGTCCCCAAAAATTCCGACCATGGTGATGTGCTGCGGGCAAAGGCCTCTCAGGTCAAAGACCTCAACGGAAGCGGCCTTTTCAGCAATATCCGCAGCACATATCATGTCCACCAGCTTGCCTTGAATCAGCCCGACGGCGTCGAATTCGAAACCCTCTTCAGCAAAAATCTTTTTCCCATGGGGGCCCAACCGCTGGGCCAACATGTTTTTGACGCCGGATGATGGGTGCGAGATAAATTGGGTGCTAAATGCCATCGGAACCGCTCCTTACTTTTGAGATTTCACCTTCGTGGGGATCAGCCGTTGATTGCCGCCTGCCAATACCCGGAGCCCAGTTCCACGGCTATTGCTTACGTTTCGGGATAATGATTTCAATGTCCGTATGAGGTCTTGGGATCACATGGACGGAAACCAGTTCTCCAACCTTCTGTGCCGCAGCCCCGCCCGCATCCGTTGCCGCTTTTACCGCTCCCACATCGCCTCTTACGGAAATGGTGACCAGTCCTCCCCCTGCATGCTCCTTGCCCACCAGCTTCACGTTTGCCGCTTTTACCATGGCATCGGCTGCTTCGATTGCCGCAACGAGTCCCTTTGTTTCCACCATTCCCAATGCTTGTTCGGCCATAACCACTTACCTCCTCATTGTTTTCATTGTTTTTTGGATTTGAAAAATCTTACGGTCATGGACAATGCCTTCGGCACTGCCAATGTCACCACTGCGGTTTTGTCCATATTCTCCTTTTTTCTGACGTTCAATATTTCCGCATCACCGACTTCCTTTCCGGATCTGTCCAGGGCGGTCACCATATCCCCCTTTTGAGGGAGAGGTAAAAATTCATAGGGGATCATGACCCGTGAGCGCTCTTCCTCAAATCCGTCATCTACCACAAAGATTGCCTGTCCCGGGCATATGGCGATACACGAGGCGCATCCGATACATGCGTCTTGATCCAGACGGGGCAGGTTGGTAATGTCGTCGCCGACGGCAATGGCATTCACCTTGCAGCTTGTTTCGCATGGGTTGCAGGGAATGGGTTGGATACATTCAATGACCGCCGCGGGGCCTTTTTTACGTCTTTCGGCAGACGGTATTCCCGGTCCTGATTTAAGCTCTTCATCAGATAAATATCCCGTTTTTTTAAGTCCTTCCAGCATTATTTTATCCTTTCATCGACTCGAACAGGATCTGTTTTCCCTCATCCCTTTTTTGACCAAATGGACCGCTTCGCAACCCTGCCATGCTTTTCAAAAGGGTTTCCCTTTGCTGGTGAAAATCGCCATCGTTTAAGAATCCCAGACGGTTGGATATGGCGATTCCCGCCAGACGCCCTTCAACGATTGCCGAACTGGCCTCTTCAATTCCCGAAACATCCCCTGCCACATATATTCCGGGGACGGATGTCGCCTGGTTTTTATCGTGTGCGGGAATGCTGCCACCCAGTGCCGGAACGGAAACCATCTTGCACGCGGCCATTTTAAGGAGCTGGGTCATGGGATTCAAACCGACCGCCACGCAGATGGTGTCTACGTCAAAGGTCTTTTCGGTTCCCTGAACCGGATTCCAGGATGCGTCCACCTGATGAATGGTAGCGCCTTCCACCCACTTTTTTCCGTGGGCGGCTTTAATGGTGTGCCCCAGATAAAAGGGCACCCCGGTTCGCGCCACCTTGGCGGCATGAACGCCGTATCCCCCCACTTCCGGGGCGGCATCGATGATGGCGACCACCTCACAGCCTGCCTGGCGCATCTGATAGCTCACCACAACGCCCACATTTCCGGATCCCACCATCAGAAGCCTTTTGCCCGGTTTGACACCGTGGATATTGGCCATGGTCTGGGCCGCGCCCGCGCCGATCACCCCCGGCAGGGTCCAACCGGGGAAAGGGATCATATTTTCAGAGGCGCCGGTGGCCACCAGAATACTTTCCCCCTTGACCTCCTCCACATGGTCCTTAACCATGACATTCATGGTCCGGTTTTCATAGATGCCCATGACAACCGAATCCAGGATTACCTGAACGCCCAGCGACCGGGCTTCTTCAAGAAGGCTTTTTCCAATATCAAAGCCTCTTTCCATGGCCCTGTGTTCATGGCTTCCGAAGAACTTGTGAATTTGTTTAAACAGCTGACCGCCGGGTCTGTCATTTTCATCATACACCGCCACCTGGACACCATTTTTTGCTGCCGCGATGGCCGCTGAAAGACCGGCGGGTCCAGCGCCGACGCTCACCATTTCATGCCTCTGCATATTTTACTCCTCGGCCGTTATTTGTCCTTTGCCTTTTTGCGTCCGGATATCCATGCCTTCTCGCAAAGGCGTTACGCAGGTGCGTACATTTGGAACGCCATCAACCGTCATGACGCAATCCGTACACCGGCCGATGGCGCAGAAGAGGCCTCTCGGTTCCTCTCTTCTGGTGGTAATCCGATGAATCAACACCCCTTGCGCCCTTAGAGCCGCGGCGATGGGTTCGTTGTCGCAGCCTTCCATGGTGTCGCCATCCAATGTAAACGTAATTTTTTTCCCTTTTTCGAAGGATCCCAAGATGGGGTGTTCCGTAATTCGCATTTGGAGATTACCTCTCAAAGAATGCCTTAAGTGTCTAGAATTACTGACGTTTGGCGCTGTCAGGCATTATTTAATTGCTAAGTGATTAACAGAATCCGAACTTGTCTCCGAAAACATAGTTGGAACCGATCAAGGGGATGCCCGTCATGGCGCAGGCTTCCAGGGTCAGGGATCGCACGTCCTCCCTTTCCAGACTGCTCAACTTCGTTTTCCCCGCTGCCTTGGCGATAATGACCGCTTCATAGGTCATGGCCTGAATGTAATTGGCGATTTTTTGAGCCGCTTCATCCACGTTCAGCTTTTTTCTCAGTTCCGGATCCTGTGTGCCGATGCCGAATGCACATTTTCCTTCATCGCATCTGAGGCAAACCACGCATCCCATGGCAATCATCGCGCCGGTTCCGATGGCTACGGCATCGGCCCCCAATGCAATGGCTTTGGCCACATCCGCCCCATCCTTGATGCCGCCGGAAACCACAAGGCTCATCTCTTGTTTGACGCCCATGTCTTCCAGGCTGCGGACCGCCTGAACCAGGGCCGGCATCGTGGGGATCCCCAGGTTGTTGGCGGCGACGACGGGCGCGGCGCCCGTGCCGCCCTCGGCGCCGTCTATGACGATGCCGTCCACCCCGGATTTTGCGGCGATTTTGACATCTTCCCAAACCCTGCCGGCCGCGATCTTGATGAAGATGGGAATCTCGCCGTTGGTCACATCCCTCAACTCCTCGACCTTTAGGCATAGATCATCGGCCCCGAAAATATCGCCATGCCTGGGGTGGCTGTGAAGGTCAATCCCTTCGGGTAATTGGCGGAACGCCCCGATTTCTTTTGTGATTTTAGATGCCATCAAATGCCCGGCCAACCCGGGTTTTGCACCGATGCCCGTGATGATTTCCAGTGCGTCGGCCGCTTCGATGCTCCGGAGGGAAAATCCGATTCTGCTGGGAAGGATCTGCACCACCTGTTTATAGGAGTTTGCTCGTTCCTCTGGAAGGAGCCCGCCTTCGCCGTTATTGATGGAGGTACCCACAATATCCGTGGCCTTTGCCATGGCGATTTTGGCTTCTTTGCTGAGCGCCCCGTAGGACATGCCGGAAATCATGATGGGTGTTTCAATGACCAGTGGTTTTGTGGCGTAACGTGCGCCTAAAACTGTCCGGGTTTCGCAGTCTTCCCGGTAAGTATCGATGGACATGCGGGTGAGCTGCGCGGGAAGGAACAGGAGATCGTCAAAGTTGGGGAGTTTTCTGGGGGTGCCGCATCCCCTTATACGGTGTTTGCCGGTCTGCGCCTTGTGTTTGATTTCCGAAATGGTCTCTTTGTTCCAGACCCCTCTTTGGACATCTTTCGGTCTCAAGGTTTCTTTCTTGTCTACCATTATTTCTGCACCCCCTTTTTATGGGTTGGTTTAAATAAGACATATTCATGACGCCCATATACTTTGGGGACTACGCTTTTAAAATTTTCCACATCCTGTTGGATGCCATATTTTTTGAAAAGGGATGCCACTTCGTTCTTTTCTTTGTCGCTGATGGGAACCACTTTGACATTCCCCCCCAGTTTTTTCTCGATGTTCGGATCCAGAACGTGAATAACACCGTTATACATGGATTCGCCGGTTCCTTCTCTCAGGGTCCCGAGGATGATGATGCGTCCTCCCAGTGTCATTTGTCCGGTCCATCGGCCCACATCACCGCAAACGATCAGATCCCCGCCCTTCATGCCGTAGCCGGTTCGACTGCCGCTGTTGCCCTTGATGACCATGGTGCCGCCCAGCATGGAGGGGGCGGCGTTGCTGCCGGTGTTCATTTCCACAATGATCTCTCCCGCCAGCATGTTGTCCCCCGTATACCAGCCGGTATTGCCTTTGACGGTCAAGGTGGGGCCTTCAAGAAACCCGCCGGTATAGAAACCGGTACTTCCGTTGACCGTAATGTTGGCTTTTCCGATGAGGGCCGTGGCAAAATTGTGAAGGGAATGCGGGTTTTCAATGACGATTTCCTGCTCCTTGGCGATCAATTCCTTGAGGGTTTTGCTGACCTCGCGGGAACTCATTTTACCGATATCTATATGGACCATACCTTTATGCCTCCCGGAGCCATCTCCGTGGCATACACATCGGAGACAATTGGGGTTAAACAGATCTGTTCCGAGCCGAAAAGCACCGTGGCGCCATCTTTTTCAAAGAACAGCATGGGCTTTATGCCCAAGCGATCACGAATGGCGCCCATTTGATTATCGGTGCTTACCAACAGCGTAAACACCCCATCAAACGCATCCAGGGCCAGATGGAGCGCATCTTCCAGGGATAACCCATTTTCTTTCATGTGATACCCGATGAAATGAGCGGCCATCTCCGAATCGTTGTTGGTCTTGAATCGCACGCCCAGACTTTCCAGTTTTCTGCGCGTGTTGAAATAGTTGGTGAATTGACCATTATGAACAATGGCCAAACCGGGATACAGATAGGAAACAAAGGGATGGGCGAAATTGATATTGTCGACGCTCTCGGTGGCAAGCCTCACGTGTCCGATGCCATGGGTGGACTTCACCCGGGAGATTTCATGGACGCGTTGAAGATCTTCCGCCGACCCCTGGTCTTTATAAACCGAGATCTGTTTCCCCAGGGAATGAACGCAAAGTTCAGGATGGGCATCGATATTCCAATGGAGCGCTGAGAGTTTTTCCGAATCCGGCGCCATATCGATTTCAGCTTGAAAGAAGGTAAAGATGCCCTCTCCCCGGTAAAGTTTTTTGTTGGAAAGGGCGCCATGATTATTGATAATCTTTTCAAGCTCCGCGGCGTATTGAGGTCCGGTCATCGAGACCCGGATTTGAACATTATCCCTGTTTTCATAGACCGCCAGGCCCGTGGCGTCTTTCCCACGATGAACCAGCTCCTTGAGCATATTGATCAGGTCTTTTCCAAGGGTGGGGGAGTCCTTGGCAATAATCCCTGCTATTCCACACATGATGCTCCTCCCATTTTAGGATGATATGGATCAAATTTTCTTGGGTCGTCTACGCAATGCGGCTTTAAAGGCGCCGTTGCGACCATTTTTGAAATCTTCTGAACGCGTGCTAAAGGTGGTAAGCATACTCTTGGGTTTCCCAGTCGGTGACGAAGGTTCGAAACCGTTCCGCTTCCGCCAGTTTCAGGGTGGTAAAGTTCTTGATGATTTCAGGGCCTATGGCGTCACAGAGTACTTCGTCTCTCATGAGTTCTCCGATGGCTTCATGCAGGTAGCCCGGCATTGTTTCAAATTTGCCGGGTTCTTCGGTATAAATGTCTCCTTCATAGTAATCGCCCGGGTCAATTTTCTTTTTGATGCCGTCCAGTCCCGCAATCAGCGCCACCGCGATGACAAGGTAGGGATTGGCCGAGGCGCAGGGCGCTCGATTTTCAATGCGGGTCGCTTTTCCCCGCTCGTTCGGCACTCGGATGTAGGTGGTCCGGTTATCAAGTCCCCAAGCGATGTAATAGGGGGCAAAACTATTCAGCGCATACCGTTTATATGAATTGATGATGGGTGCGAAAAAGGGCGTCATTCCCTTGGCGTGGGCAAGCTGACCGCCGATGAAATGCCGCATGGTGTCGGACATCCCCAGCTTTCCCTTGGGATCGTCAAAAAGGGTTTTTCCGGTTTTGACGTCATTCATGGATACATGCAGGTGATATCCGCTGCCCCCCATGTCGTTTTTGGGACGGTCCATAAAAGTGACCAGCAGATTGTTGATGAAAGCCATTTCCTTGCAAACAGTTTTGAAGGTAAAACTCTGGTCCGCCATGGTCATCGCGTCCGTGTGCCGCCAGTTTATTTCATATTGCCCCTGGAAGAATTCATGGTTGGTATAGAGGACGTCTATGCCCATGGAAAGAAGTGCATTTTGAAGCTTGCGCATCAGATAGATGGGGTCCACTCTCAGGTTTGTGGTGTATACATTGCTGGGCTGGTTTGAATAATATTCCAGGGATTCTCCGTTATCCTTGAAGACGAAAAACTCCAGTTCGGTGGCTGCGACCGGCAACATGCCCAGCGCCTCATACTCTTTCATGACGCGTTTGAGGAGTTCTCTGGGTGAAAACAGAAAAGGCTTCCCGCCGGCGAAAATATCGCCGATAAATCGGGCGGTTCGTTTTTGATAGGGAAGGATGGTAAAGGTGTTGAGGTCCGGAATAATGGTCATATCCTCATAGTTGACCTCTTCCGCTGTTCCCGTTCCGGGCGGGATATTGTAACTCAAATCCAGGGAAAAGGTGGGTTTCGCACAATTGATGCCTTCTTCTAGGATTTCATCCAATCGTTTTGCGGGAATAATTTTGCCCCGAGCAATGCCGTGCATATCAGCGAAATCAACGCGCAGGGTGTCGATTTCCGCAGCCTTCATTTTTTCCAAGACTTCGTTCCTATCCACGTTCCCTCCTTTTTCAAACTGCCTGACAATGAATGTAGTTCAAACTACAAAATACTTTATTACATGAATATATTGATTCACAATTTTTGTCAAGAAAAAAAATTGATCTTCTAAACTTAAACTATAGGCTATTGGTATTTTTGAGATATTGTTTAAATTAACAAGTATTTGAAGGAATATTTGGTCTGTTTTATAGATTACAGGAAGTGATAGTTTCAGTAGGATTTGCGTCAATAGTTTCGCTTACAACATTGCTTGAATGTTTGCGAATTTAGGCAAAATTAAACATTTCCAAGAGAATGCGACTTGCTAACTCGAGTAATGCAATGTTGAAACCAGCCTGCAAAACTCTTCCCGTTCTTCCAGCAACTATTCCCCATGCTCTTGAGAATGCTGCTTGATACCCAACTTTTTCATGCGTGAATACAGGGTTGTCCGCTTCATACCCAATATTGCTGCCGCTCCCGTCGGGCCGCTTACTCTTCCATGAGTTTCTTTGAGTATAAATTTTATATATCTACGCTGCAGATCATCCATTGTTGGTTTGTCTGAAAATGGAAGGTGGGAAAAAGCGGTTTTTTCCGCTCTTACCGCTGACATTTCCGACATGTTAAATCCCAGTCTGTCGCCGGTGGATATGATCATCAGCCTTTCGATAACATTCTTCAGCTCTCTAATGTTGCCAGGCCAGTGATAATCCTTCAGCCAGGCTTTGTTTTGTGCCGTGAGCGCTGGCACAGGGCGATTGTACCGCTTTGCGTAACTGGCAAGAAATTCCTCGGCAAGGTAAATGATATCATCGCCCCTTTCACGTAGAGCGGTATGGTAATGGGCACATGGACACCAGCATGGGCCTTTACACCCCTGGAGGGTCTGGTCATGGGCACCCGTTGCGGCGATATGGACCCGGCCATCGTTTTGCATCTGATGGAAAATAAGGGCCTGACCTTGCCCCAGATCAAAAACATCCTCAATAAAAAAAGCGGCCTGCTGAGATTAAGCGGTGGAAAGCTTAGCGATCTCAGGGACATTATCGATGCCATGGAACAGGGTGATGACGAGGCACGTAATGCTCTGGAGGTTTTCTGTTACCGCATAAAAAAATATATCGAGGCCTACATGGCGGCCATGGGCCGGGTGGATGCCGTGGTCTTCACCGCCGGCATCGGCGAAAACTCACCGCTGTTCCGTGAAAAAGCATTGGGAGGATTGGGTCATTTGAGAATAACCGTTGATCCGGACAGAAATCAGGCCCGGTCCTCGGAAACCCGTGAGATCAGTACCCCGATGAGCCCGGTGAAGGTTCTGGTGGTACCTACCCGGGAGGAGCGGGAGATAGCCGGTCAGGTTATGGCTGTGTTGAGTGTCGGCAGCGCAGGAGCATAGAACACAAAATGGATACCATGATGGATACGGTTAGTCGATGGCAGCGGAAATTTTATGAATAAAGCCCTGCTGGAGGCAGCTACTTTCCCTTTTGAGTCTTAAGGCCGTTTCTGGTCTTGCGAAAAACGGTGCTGCGGTCCACTTGAAGTACCTCAGCCACCTTTCCCACGATTTGTACACCGTCAGCGCTTCATTGATCAACTCCCTTTCGATGTTGCCGGTAATTTCCTTCAAGGGCCGCTTGCCGATATCATGAGGACCACACTCAGATATGGCCACCGGGCGTTGTGTGCCGGCCGCTAGCCCACTGGGAAGATCTTCGCAGGAGATCCGCATTCTGATAGGATAGGAAAACTCGACTTGAACACATGAAAAGCAGGCAGAGGGCTGATCATGATATCTCTTGCCATCCTTTTAAATCGTTAGCCTGGCCCGACCCTCAGCCTGCGGCCCGCAAAGCTTAACCGCATCATTTTTACTTTATATCGTTATTGTGCTTATATTTCCAAATTTTTAAACCATTTTCCAAGCAGAATTCGTCTGTTGTCCATGGGGTTGAAAAGACTTTAAAAATGCGGTTCAAGAATAATGTTCGATAGACAAGCCAGCATAAACCATTAATTTTATGGTCTTATTTTTCCAAACAAGACGCGGCATGAGGAAAAAGGCTCGGAGAAAACCAAACCAGCATCGGAAAAGAAAAACGCTTGGCACGGACTTTGCGTTAACAAAAGACCAAACTGCTCGAACAAGCAGTTTCTTCATATACCGCGTAATGCCTTATCCCGGGTTTGCGCGGACTCTCTCTGAGGATGGGGGAATAGCTTCCCCCCGTCCTCTTTTTTTTGGGGTGGGAGGAGACACGTCCTGCGGGAAAAAAGCCCGGGTTCTGCAAAAATCAGCATAAAGAAATTCATTGACAAACCCGCTATTCATTTACTAGAAGCGAGTTATGTATTTTGACTGTTAGGGAGATACGGATGATATACCAGAAATTCACGGGCTTTTTTTATTTTAGGTTTGGAGAAATACCTATGCCCGTGGGTTGATGGCGTTTTTGACAATTTTAAAGCCGTGGGCACTTAGGAGCCCACGGCTTTTTTTTTGTGTGATTGAAGGTGAAAAAATGAACCATATGATATCTGAACCCATTGCCATAACGCCCCATTTCTATCGATTGGGCACGACTGATTTTCCTGCCTTTCTATCCACGGGAAAGGTTGGCATGATCATTGAGGGGGGCACGGGGCCTACATCTGAATTGATCGTCAAACAGATCAAAGCCCTTGGTTTTGATATGAAAAAAGTAGAATACATCCTCCTCACCCATACCCATGCAGACCATATCGGCGCCCTGCCGCACCTGAAGCGAAAATGGCCGCATCTCAAAATCATTGCCAGTGGACCCGGCGCTAAAATACTGAATACGCGAGAGCTGTACAACGAGTTTCTGCTGGTGGACCTGGGCCTTGCACAACTCATGCGCGCCAAATCGGAAATCGATGGACAATTTGAAAAATGGCCGCTGCCCCCAAAAGATTACCGTTTTGAGGTGGATCTGTTGGTGAAGGGCGGAGATACCATCGACCTGGGGAACAATATCATATGGGAAATTATCGATACGCCGGGCCATTCACCATGCCATATCTCAGCCTATGAGAACACCGAGAAAACACTGATGGTGGGAGATGCCACAGGGTTCTATGTTCCGGAAAGGGACGTTTTCTGGCCCAATTATTTTGTTTCTTTAAAAAACTATCTCGAAAGCATCAG
>Ga0075121_1001506_pt1 | contig 14321 bp, 10 predicted proteins | sample AntAceMetag02UKG_FD_69793 | JGI IMG/M metagenome (GOLD analysis project Ga0075121, IMG submission 69793) | Saline lake microbial communities from Ace Lake, Antarctica - Antarctic Ace Lake Metagenome 02UKG | ecosystem: Environmental > Aquatic > Non-marine Saline and Alkaline > Saline | place... | reverse complement strand
CCCAGTTATGGAAATCATCCTTAAAAATCACAACGTCATCCTCATCCCCTTTCTTGTAGTATGAATGTGACCATGGTGACCAAGGCTGACCGCCGCGAGCGTCTATCGCAATCTGTTTAGGTAGCTTTGCGTAGTTGTAGATTCCAACTTCGTCAATATAGCCGTTGAAAAAGCTGGCAGATGAATCGGAATAAGATTTCCCGATATAAGCGTATCCATCCGAATCTACAATGGGCGAAGTCCCCAGCGATTTAGAGTTCTTTTGAACCCCGTCTACATACAAATACATAATATTGCCGCGAATAACACCGGCAACATGATGCCAACCCGTATCTGCTACATATATACCTGAAGCTATGTTATTCAAAAGCTTCCCATCGCCAACCGAAAAACTAAATTTATTAGTGCCTGCTTTATTTAATAAAAATCCGCTTGAGGAAGAGGATACTAATTTCCCTACAATTCCTTGAGCTACACCGTCTGCCTCGCTTTTTACCCATGCTTCAACCGTGATATTCCCTGAACTTACCAAACTTGCTGAATGAGGAATAATTTCAACATAATCCCCTGTCCCGTCAAAGTACAAACACTTTCCAAATACCCCATTCTGAGACCATGCCGCATTATCTTTTAGCTCTCCGTCATTATCATATATTGAAGAATCATGGGCAGTTGTTGATACCGGATCATCATCCAGATTATCAAAATGCCATAAGCCCACCGGGTCTCCGCTAAGAATACTTGAGGTTGTCTGTGTCCTGAAGCGAACCTGCGTTCCCCGCGAATCCTGCCATATCTCATCAGCCGTTTTTGCGCGGCTGTAGACAGCGACTTCGTCAATTAAGCCGTTGAATTCTTGTCCAATTTTAAAACTATTGGAATTTTGAACTATCGCCAATGTAGTATCATACGTTACCGTTTCAGTACCATTAACATAAAGCTTCATCTTATCTGTTGTATCATAAGTTAAAGCTATGTGGTTCCACCCCGGAGAAACTGCGCTGGTAATTGTTTGACCGTTTATAAAAGCGGCGGCAGTCGTTAAGGTTGCTCCAATCCCATAACTTCCGTCTTTTGAGATATTTTTTTCCGGATAGCTGTCCACCCCATAACTTACTTCAACCTTGACATAATGAGTTCTAAGCCATCTGGAAGGTCCCGGGTTACATGACGCTCCTAAAACATAGAGAAAGCCGGAGCCATCTACATACTTAGTTAGATCTGCAGTTAATTCTCCTTCGTAGGTGTGTTTTTGACCATCATTAGTAAAACTAGCAATTTGTACCCACTGGGTGCCATCAAAATCCCAGATATAAAGATACGATGTGTAAGAGGTATGCTCATCTTGAGCAACCCATGTAGCTTTAATTCGGGTGATCTCCGCCTCAGGTTCGCCTATAGTGAACTTGAAACGATGATATTTGATATCATTGCTATCAGCCGCTTCATCATAGCTGGCATCATCAGCCGCAACAGTAGCCAATGCGGTGTCGTCTAACGCAGTTTCAGTTCCAGGAACTAAACCGGTACCCGTTTTGTCGTCGCATCGCCAACCCCATTTATCCGTGTCTGAGCCGTCGGAATTAAATTCATAGACGGTAGAAGATGAAGCTGTAGATGATAAGGAATTTACCCACGCCTCAATCGTAATCGCATCGGTAATATCATCGCTTAAACTCGTTGAACTGGGAACATCAACATAACCACCGAGTCCGTCAAAGTATAACGCGCTCTGAAACACTGCTGAATCATCCGACGCTTGTTCCCAGAAACTGCCGTGAACAACGCCTGTGTTGTAGTTTGTGGATTCATCATATACAGCGAAAGCATCGGCGCTTGTTCCGCCTGCTAAATTCTCTCCCTCGTCAAAATGCCAGAGACCTACTAAGCCAACCTCATTCTTTCTCAGACGCGAGTCTCCCCTGCCATCTGGATCAGTTAAAGAGCTGGGATCATTCCATCTTATCGTTTTCCACACAGCTAGAGAACTCGCGTCAAATGTGGAGGAAAGCAGCACACCTGTATCAACATCAGCTGTTGCACCTGCGTTGACGATTGATATGCACGTATCGCTGTTTATCACACAGGTATCATCTATATTAACAGCTGTATCGTAGCGCGCAGCATCATAAACCCACAAACACTGCGAATCCCCGCCAGACCAGTCGGTCTGACCCCAGTAGGCATGGGCAGGAATGGAAGAGATAAATAACAAGAATACAAAACATAACATCCCCATGAATCCCCCTTCGAAGGGGGAATGTTTCGTCGCAGGCGGAACTAGGGAGATGTTTTCCCCTGCCTTCGCCCGTGCTTCAATATTTGGATTTATCATCATTTCTTCCCCGTTATATAAGCAACTTTCATGCCAAAGTTCATCTTTCATAAATAACCGTGATTTTTCTCTCTCCGAGCACCTCATCGTCTGTATCAAAAATTCCGTCACCGTTCTTATCCAAAATAGACTGACCTGTGCAGATTATTTTGAATACATTGGATTTTGTTGTGATGAGATTGGAGATAGGTTGAAAATATGTAGTGCCTATATTATCTACTCCTCCACTAGCGGCTGAAGGAAGAATTTCACCAATAGATTTAAATGGTCTATTTGCAAGAAAATCGGGCGCATTTGTGGGACCTACCCATTTCAACCCCTGAAGCACAGGCGTGTCTGCTGTATTGATATTTATCCTGCCATAAGTTCTTGATGCAGGGGTGAGTAGGATATAATCAAAATAAACAGAGTCTGCGCTTGAAGCATCTGCTTGAATAGCAACACTCAAAGCGGTATCTGAGACAACAACCTGTCCGTATCTAGCGCCGTAATCTGTGCTTGGAGTAATGATCGCGCTGTCATTGCCCACTCTCACTCTCATTGCCCCGCCTTCCCTGCCGTAAACATACATTATATAGGTATCCGCCTCAAAGCGGTCTGTTGTCGTGTACCATGTCCATGTATCCTCATTTGTGGATGCTAAAGCTCCTGCCTTAAACCAGTATAGTTCATCGGAATGCGGTATCTCTGTGGTTGATATTAATTCTGGGGAAGAGCCCCAGTTTATAACTTCTGTTAAATCTGCAAACTCCGCGTCAAGCCGTCTGCCCGAAACAGTGAGTCTGTCCGCAATGTTCCTTATTCTAGCCTCAACATCACCAACAGTTTCCCATTCAGCAGTTTTACTGTAAGATACATCCGCTATTTCGCCGATATTTGCGAATGGAGAATTTTTAACTACATCTCCAGGAACACCACCCATTCCTCCCATTGGATTGTTCACTGATCCAGGAGAGCCTCTGTCTGACAAAGAATCTGAAGCATTTTGGTGTATCAGCCAGCTATCAAATATGCCGAATTCATTTAAGACATCCAATCCTCCATCTATTCCCATAAAAGCAGGGTCATTTCTTTCCATAGATATAAACTCATAATCCTGTATTATAGAACTATCCCATAACACCTGATCCACAATATGCCCCGCAGGATTAGCTATTCCTCCACTTATTGTTGACTCAATGGATCCGTCATAAAGCCTCAAAGGACTGTCAATGAGAACCGCATCGGAGAGAATATCGTCTAAAGCGGATAAATTAAGCAGTTGATAAACATTACCTGTAGAAGCACCACCAAACCATGTGTTCTCAACAGAAATTCCGTCGCCGTTAGAATCTCCTTTATCTATAGCAAGAACAGCGTAAGCGCCTACTCCTATACTTATATTTGGTATTGTTCCAACCTGACCGTTTGGAAATTCAACCAGCCAGCCGCTTATGTCAATAATGCGCTTTAAAATATTCACTATCTCAACATATTCGCAGTCAGGGGACTGAGAAAGGTCAACGCGATACCACGAAACAGGACTTTCTGTTGGCAGTTTTTTGGAAATGACATTGATCTTAAATGTACCTGTGCCTGCACCTTCATCAGGTATAAACACAGTGTCATCGGTTGAGGTATCGGATAACCATACATTATAATGTGTATCCGACCAGATTCCACTATCAGGATAGACCAGATAATCCACTTTCCCTGAGCCATAAACCTTCACCTTATATGTTCCAACGGGGATTCCCGACCAGCTCCAGATACCGCTGTCGCCGAAATCATCGCTTGTCCAAGTATTTCCTGATTGCGCCCATCCAACATTAACTTCCGCCACAGTAGTGCCATCCTGCCGAAACACAGGATTTACCATCACCTCATTTATTCTTATTCCTTCAACACCATAGCGGGTAATTATGTCGCCAGTATCACCTTCAACATCAATCCGCGTAGAGCCGTTATCGCGGTCTCTGTAGTCAATTATGTTCACTGCCATCTGCGCAAGTTCTTCTGTTGAGTAGGTTGTTGACGGCTCCCAGTATTCACACGCATCCCTTAGAGTTGAATATAATTCCATAGCATCGCTTACAGCGTTGATGTTCAAGCGCGCAAGTCCTGAATCCGTGAGATTTTTGTCAGAGGAAAAGGTCGTAATGTAGGAATCAAACCTACTATACTCAGTACCTAGTATCCCTGCAAGAGAAACAACTTCGGCGAAAGTCAGATAAGACGTATCTGAGCTTAGTCCACTTATAGGGTCAGTATATGGACTGGCAATATAAAATTCTGCAGAATCATCAGTCCCCTCACCATCAAGATCGTCAGAATCAATAAGGTTATCCCCATCATTATCTATCCCATCATTATTCAAAACAACGCTGTCGTGATTATCATCATAACCAGAAATCCCTGCGCATCCGTCTGTTCCATAGCGCACATTTATAATTTCTCTCGCGTCTGCCGGTGTAGTGATGCCTGCAATATCGCAAACCGGTTTGATATCTATCTCTCCTGTTGTCCATCCCTCATTTCCTGAGGAATCATAGCGTCCTGTGTTTATGTTCACCTTGCCCGACTCATCAATAACCAAAACAGCGTACCTGCCAACCAGTTTTCCCTGCGAATCCGTTAGATTTATCCAACGGGAATCTGCATTAGGAACCACAGTCGGCGCATATGTTGAAGCCACATTATTATCATTGCTTATACATGAGTCCTCAGTTAAGGTATTATCATTAGCGCCAAAAAGTGTGCTATCATATCCCCAGTCATCTCCATACCAGTCATATCCTTCGTAAGCATAACCTGCTGTATTAGATGGGTCTCCATCCTTTTTCAGAACGCCGATCGCGTGCTGAATGCCTGCTCTCGCAATGTAGTTTGCTTTCACGCTCGTCATATAGTTAGCTGCTGCGCGCTGGTCCATTATCATGCTGTATGAAAAAGCCGCGGCAATAGAGGCAAGTACAGCCATAATGGAGACAACAAGGATGAGGGCAATGCCTGATTGATTTTTAATTTTCATTCCGCTCCCGGCATAAATACAGTGGTCTCAAATGTCTGAGTATCTTCCCTCGCCTCTTCATCTCTTGTTTTGAGAACTATCTTTATTTTTTTTGGTAATTTGTATAAATAGGTATCTGCGTCAGGATCATCAGAACCCCAGTTCGCATGGGAGTCAGCTTCATCATTGTTATGATAATAATAAAACTGAAGATCTGCGACTGCAATGCCAAGTGGGTTAATTAAAGAATTATATGGTTCGTCATAAATAAAATCAATTTTATTACTAGTGCCGACTGCATAATGACGCATAAGTTCTGTGTCATTCATTACCCAGTAACCTAACTCACACATATCGGACTGGGAACCACCCCCGTCCCCTGGTTCTGGATATATAGGAGCAATAAAGAATAGTTCATCTTTAGTACTGTAATTTTTAACAGGTTCATCGTGCGTTCCCAGCATATATATTTTTCTCGCCTCATTAACCATTGCGCAGGAGATCTCTCTTGACATCATTTCCAGAATTGCTCTTGCGTTTTGATACCGCTCCATTCTTACATTGCCCTTTGTCCATGAATCGGTACCGCCTTTAAAAATAGAATAAATACCTGTTATCAATAAAGCCAGAACCAGTGTTGTAATCATGACTTCAATGAGAGTGAAGCCCAACATCCCCCTGAATCCCCCTTCAAAGGGGGAATTTTTGTCCTTTGTGTTTTTTTTACTTAACATAAAGCGTTACAAACTCCTGTATTTTGGTATCTGCTCCGTCATTACAGTAAATCAATATAGATGCATGATATAGGTTTGTCAGTGTTAAATCCTGAGTAATTGTTTGTATCCATGAAAAAGAAGAATAATCAGGATCAGAACCTGGATCAGAGAAAAACGTGTTGCTTGTTGTGGGAGTTTCTGGTTTTTCTTGCTCAATATCGCTTATTTTCTGCTGACCGAGAAATGCCATTATTGTGTGATCTCCTGCATTCTTGCTTGCCTTGAGGCCCACAGGGAACATTTGGATAAGCCCAAGAAGTCCAATTGCAAGAATAGCCATTGCAATAACAAGCTCAAGAAGGCTGAAAGCTCTATTTTTCATCTATATGTCCTCACACGACCTGTAGTATTTAATATCGAGATATATGAAGTATCATTTCTATTAATATCACTAATTTCAATTATTCTGGATGATGTTGCTCCGCCTGTAGGCTTAAAAACAATAGCAGGTATGGTTGGTTCTATTATAGTATCTGTGTCATTTGGAAATGGGATATTGACACAATTAAGTAGTGTTGTTCCCTGTGCTGGTGTCATAATTATTGTTTTCGGAAGAGCCTTCCAGTTGGTTACAGAACCTCCTTCAGGATAGTGAGAATCAGTAGCAGTTCCAGGATCCCAATAAATCTTTACCGCATATCCGACATTACTTGCATCCATATTAAAAAGAACTGCGCAATTCTTTCTCTTTGTTATTGCATGACTGCGCGCAGTGCGAAGAGCGGAAACAACGGTTTGCGCTCCGCCCTTTATCCTGGAATTCCTTGTGAACTGGACAAAAGAAGGCATAGCTGCAACCATCATAATGCCCATTATTGCGAGAACTATCATTAATTCCACCACTGTGAAACCCGACATTCTGATTTTGTTATTTGTCATTTCTAGTTTGTCTCCGTATCCCATGATGTTATATCATCGTCTCCGCCACTGTCATTGGTTTTATTTTTGCCATAAGACCAGAGATCATAACCGCGATATCTAAGCGGATTGAGATAACCAGTTGATGACGAAGTTCCAGGGGCCCTATATCTGTAGTTTTCCCCATAAGGATCAGGCGGAATATCCTTTGAAAGATACAATCCCCGCCCTTCAGTGCCTGGATCTTGTAACATTGTTTTTAAATCATCTATGTAATCGTTGTTCTCATCCCGTAAACTGCTACCTGCCCACTGCCCCGGGTATATTCCATAATCCATCTGATACATTGCCAGAGCACTTTCAAGACTGTTGATATCCGCTCTCGCTCGTATCTTCTTAGCCGAATCAATATGCTTCATAAAGTTTGGCATTACAATACCTGCAAGAAGCACAATGATTCCTATTACGACCAGAAGCTCAATAAGCGTAAAACCCTTTTTGAATTTTCCCATTTTCCCTCCTCTAAAAATTAATTGTCTCTGATACGCCCTTACTGCTTCCATCTGTTATTGTGTAACTGTTGGCTGTTGATATATATACATAGCTTCCTCCCCATGGATCAGCAGGAACCTCTTTGCTTAGATATCTCTTATCAAAAAGTTCACCAAGAGTACCTGGAAGGTTCCCGTTGTTCTCAAGATCAGCTCTAAACAAGTCAACGCTTTTTCTCAAAAGCACCACATCTGCAGTTGCCTTTCCAATCTTGGACTTCTCAAGCCCTTTAAAATAATTGGGAACTATTATTGAAGCAAGCAGGACAATAATTGCCACCACAACCATTAACTCAATAAGTGTAAATCCCTTTTTAAACTTCATTTTTTTTAACTTCATTTCCACCTCCCTTTCGTCCACTATATTACTATGGAGCAATATTTATGCCAACATTAAAACATCCCCCTTAATCCCCCTTCAAAGGGGGACTCTTTGTGCCTTCTTCATAGTGTTTCTTTTCTCTCAATATGTGCGGTTTTTCTCACACTGGCAGACTAATAGTAAAACTTGTTCCTTTTCCCTCTTCGGACTGAACAGAGATATCTCCATTAATGCTTTTTATTAATGACCTGCAGATGTAAAGACCAAGTCCTGTTCCCTTTCCCTGATCTTTTGTCGAAAAAAACGGAGTAAATATTTTCTGCAAATTTTCAGGCGCAATACCGCAGCCTGTGTCAGTGAACACAATCTCTATAACATCAGATTCTTTCACATCTGTTGTTATAGTAAGTAGGGGCGAACGGCCGTTCGCCCCCCTTACTTTGTTTCCTTCCATAGATTGATAAGCGTTGTCAATTATATTTAAAAATATCTGTTTCATCTGATCCGGATTGGCTTTTATCTTTGGCAGTCTTACAGCATATTTTTTTCGTAAGGGCGAACGACCGTTCGCCCTTATAGATTCAAAAGACATTACTGCATCGTCAAGCACCTCATTAACATCAATCATACTCATATCCTTATCTTTGGATACTGAAATTCTGGAAAACTGAAGTAAATCAGTAACAAGTTTATTAATGCGATCTGTTTCCTGGAAAAGAATTCCAATCTGTTCCGACACCTCAGAACTCGGCTTCTTAAAGGCATTCTTGAGAAAAAACGCTACATTATTAATAATTGCCAGAGGATTCTTGATTTCATGCGCAAGTTTCGCCGATATTTCTCCCATAGAGGAGAGCTTGTTCCGCTCTATAAGTTCAAACTCTGTATCAAGCAATTCTATATTGAGCTTCTTTAGCTCCGATGTCCTATCTTCTACCTTTTTTTTCATCTCCTGAGACCATTTCTTAAGTTGTTCCCTTGAAGTAACAAGGGGTTGAAGACCATTGCTGGAGGCTGCGGGATGCAGGCTACTCTCTTGAACAGCACAGCCTTGAACAGGGGGTTTAAACCCCCTGTTCAGGACTATGGATATTGGCTGAATGATAATTTTTAAGAAGAAAACAAATGCAACAAACCCTAAAGAAAAAAAGATAATTGCAATAAAAAAATCCCTATGCTGAAGAAGAGGAGACTTCCACACATTGATGGCAACGTACACAAGAAAAATGGCTAAAATTGTTAATATAAATAGATATGTAAGCCGCGAAAACAGAGAAAGGACTTTATCTTTTAATTCCATATAATTTCATCTTCTCATAGAAATGTCGCCTGCTTATGCCGGCTTTCTTTGAAGCAAGCGATATATTTCCATTCGCCTTTTTTAATATATTGATTAAAAAATCCCTTTCAAAGGCGGTTCGCGCTTCGTGAAAATTTTCTCCTGCAATTGCAAGAGCAGGCACAAGTAGGGGCACGGCGCGCCGTGCCCCTACGGAAATATATTCCGGTAAATCCTCAGGAAGAATACATGGTCCTTCCTGCAATGCTACCGCACGTTCAATTACGTTTTCCAGCTCTCTAACATTACCAGGCCAGTCAAAATTTATGAGTAAATTCATTGCTTCAGAGGAAATCCGTTTAGACGCTAAAAAGTGCTTTACCAAAAGAGTTATATCGTCTTTCCTTTCTCTGAGTGGAGGCAGATCAATGGCAATTACATTTATTCGATAATATAAATCTTCTCTAAACAGTCGCTCTTTTATCAGATCTTCCAAATTCTTATTAGTTGCGCTTATAATTCTCACATCAACTTTAATTTCCCGAGTTCCTCCAACTCCCCTAAATTCTCCGTCTTGAAGAACGCGTAATAATTTCATCTGCGTAGTCGAAGAAAGATCTCCTATTTCATCAAGAAAAACAGTCCCTTTATCAGCTGTCTCAAATATTCCTTTTCTACTGCTTATAGCGCCTGTAAATGCACCTTTCTCATGCCCGAACAATTCACTTTCTAACAGATTCTCAGGCAAAGCTCCGCAATTTATAGCTAGAAACTTGTTTTTCTTACGCGGACTATTATAGTGAATCGCATTAGCTATCAGTTCCTTACCTGTTCCACTCTCTCCTCTTATTAGTATAGCAGCATTGGCTTTAGAAACCTTTTGTACAAATTGATATACTTCCTGCATTTTTTTATTATTTCCTACTAGACCTTTAAGGCGAAATTTTTCTTTCAGCTGATCATGCAAATATAAATTTTCGCTTACCAGCTTTTCGTGTTCTATCGCTCTACGCGCAGAGAAAAGAATCTCCTCCGGCATATATGGTTTCCTGATGTAATCATAGGCTCCAAGTTTTACCGCATCAATTGCCGAATCCACCGTAGCATGCCCTGTAACAATTATGACAGGTATTTCCTTGTTCTTTTTTCTCACAGTTGCCAACATAGTCATTCCATCAACACAAGGCATCTTTATGTCAGTGATTATTAAATTGAATTGCTGCTCGGTGTCTAAAATTCGTATGGCTTCTTTTCCATCTCCGCATACTTTGACATCATATCCCTGCTGATGAAGGATACCGGAAAGCGCTTTCTGCATATTTAGTTCATCATCTACAACCAGAATTCTCGGATTCATAATAATCTTATTGTAGGAGCGTGACGGCTTGCCTCCGCCCGCAAAGAGTTATCCAATCGCTGTAGCCAGTTTAATTAAGGGTAAAAATAACGCAATAACTATAAAACCTACAATAACCCCCATAAATATAATCATAATTGGCTCTATTATACTTGTCAAAGCCTCTACTGCGGCATCTACTTCTTGGTCATACGTATCGGCCACTTTAAACAACATCTTATCCAATGCTCCTGTTTCTTCACCAACATCCACCATATTGGTAACCAACGGAGGAAATATTCCACTTGCTTGAAGTGGCCCTGCTATTGATTCTCCTTCTCTGATACTGTCACGAACAGATACCATTGCTTGAGCTACTACTTCATTACCTGATGTATCCTTTATAATGGTAAGTGCCTGAAGTATTGGAACTCCGCTTCCGATCAGAGTTGCAAATGTTCTTGCAAATCTACCGATAGCTGTTTTTTTTGTCAAAGGACCAACAATAGGGATATACAACTTGAGTTTATCCGAATAATACTCCCCTTTTTTCGTTTTTCTAATAAGCTTGTATATTATATATAATCCAATTAATGCTCCCAAAATAGTAAGAATATTTTTCCAGTCTTTGAAAACATCTGACATTTTTAACAGAAAAACAGTAGCGCCTGGTAATGTCGTATCGAAATCCTCAAACATTTTTTTAAAGGTTGGGATAACTACTATGATCAAAAAAGTAAGTATTCCTACAGCTGCAAAAGTAACAAGTATAGGATAAACCATAGCAGATTTAATCTTTCTTTTTAATGCCTCCTCTTTCTCTGAAAACTCAGCCAGTCTTTCTAAAACCGCCTCTAAAATTCCGCCAATTTCACCAGCTTTTATCATATTAATAAAAAGTTTTGAAAAACTTTTTGGATGTTTGGTAACTGCGTCCGAAAATGTGGAGCCTCCCTCAATGTCTGCAGATATCTCTGAGAGAGTTTCTTGCACAATACCAGGCTTAGCCTGATCTCTCAGGACATTAAGACTCCTCAATAAAGGAAGACCCGCATCAAGCAAGGTTGCTAATTGTCTGACAAAAATAGATAATTGTCTGGGATTTAAACTGTCACCAATTCCTGGCAGTTTAATCTGAATACTCGCACTTGCTTTACCACCAGACTTTACTGATTTAACAGACTTTGAAGTACCTGAAGCAGATGATTTCTCGTAAACTTTTGTAGGGAAATACCCCATATCCCTTATCTGGGATATTGCCAAAGTGGAAGTCTCTGCCTCAACAACTCCACTCATCTCTTTGCCACGATTGTTTATTGCAACATAAGTGTAAATAGCCATATACTACATCTCCGCTCCTTGTGTCTCTCTTGCTACTTCTTCAATAGTGGTGATGCCCATCAATACTTTTTGTAGTCCATCTTCTCTCAACATTAACATCCCTTCCTCGTGAGATTTTCTTCTCAGTTTACCAGTGGATGCCTTATTAACAATGAGAACTCTTATTTCATCATTGACAATAAGTATCTCAAAAATACCAATTCGCCCCTTATATCCAATACCGTTGCATCCTTCACATCCTTTGCCCCTGTAAAACTTCTTGTCTTTCACATCACTGGGTTTGAGCCCAATTAATGATAATTCTTGCGTATCCGGAGAATACTCTTCTTTGCAGTCAGAACATATTTTTCTAACGAGTCTTTGCGCAATAATAGCTTCTAGTGTCGATGTTATAAGAAAAGGTTCAATATCCATATCAATAAGCCTGGCAATTGTGCTGGCTGCATCATTAGTATGTAACGTGCTAAGCACCAAATGTCCTGTAAGTGAAGCCTGAATAGACATTTCCGCTGTTTCCAGATCGCGAATCTCTCCTACCAGTATCTTATCAGGATCCTGCCTTAATATGCTTCTAAGACACGCGGAAAAAGTTAAACCTATATAAGGTCTTATTTGTACTTGTATAACTCCATCCAAATTATACTCAACAGGATCCTCTGTAGTGATTATCTTGTCCTCTATGGAATTAATTTCCGTCAGAGCAGAATAAAGAGTTGTAGTCTTACCGCATCCTGTCGGTCCTGTGACAAGAATAATGCCGTTAGGTTTTTTAATTAAATTTCTTATTATTACTAAATCTTTTCCCGAAAATCCTGCCTGCTCCAGAGAGAGCATACTGGCTCCTCTATCCAATATCCGTATTACGACACTTTCTCCATAAACTGTTGGTAAAGTTGATATACGGAGATCTACTTTTCTCCCACCCATATTAAGCTGAATCCTTCCATCTTGTGGCAACCTTCTCTCTGCAATATCCATTCCCGCCATAACCTTAATTCTGGAAGTTACCGCTAAAGCCAAATGTCTAGGCGGTGGAATCATTTCATAAAGCATCCCATCTACACGATATCTGATTTTAAATTGATCTTCAAATGGCTCAAAATGTAAATCACTAGCCCTATCCCTTATTGCCTGAATAAGCACCAGATTAAGTAACTTGACCACAGGAACCTGATGCACGAGCTCCTGAAGAGTTGCTACATCATGAACATCTTCCAATTCGTCCTCAAGTCTTCCCTTGATTTCTAGACCCCCTGATTCAATCTCTTCTAAGATATCTTGGACAGTCTCTGTTTTTTCTCCATAATATTTAATAATAGCTTCTTCTATATCCTTCTCATTGCTTACCATGCCCCTTACTTCACATTCCAACATGAACCGCAGATCGTCCAACACATTAATATTTAAGGGATCTGCCATAGCTATATACAGAATATTTTTTTTGATTTTTACGGGAACAATTTTATATACCTTTGCAATTGGAGACGAAACCTTTTCCAAAACTTCTGCCGAAATATTTATATCAGGTAAATTTGCGGCAGGCATTCCGGTTTGCGCCCCTAATGCGGACAATATCTCTGCCTCTGTTACAAAACCAAGATCTACTAAAATTCTGCCAAGCAGACCATTAGATTTTTGTTGCTCATTCAGAGCATCTTCTAACTGATTAGATGTTATTAGTCCCCTCTCAAACAATAACTGCCCAATAGGCTTCTTTTTGCTAGGCATTTTTTTCCTCTTCTGCATTCTGTTCAGCATCCGCTACGCTGTAACAACGTGTAATATATTCTTCATAGCTTATTATTTTATTATTGTAAAGCTTAGTTAAAGAATCATCCATTGTCTTCATGCCAAGCTTTTTACCTGTTTGAATAGATGAAAGTATTCGATATGACTTCTTTTCTCTTATTAAATTCCTTATAGCTGAAGTAGCCACCATTATTTCATAAGATGCTACTCTTCCTCCTGTGGTTCTGGGGATTAATTGCTGAGAAATTACTGCCACAAGAGACTCAGATAATTGCGTTCTTATTTGTTCCTGCTGCGCAGTAGGGAAAGCATCGACTATTCTGTCAACTGTGGCTGCAGCACCTGTTGTATGCAGGGTCGCAAATACCAAATGCCCTGTTTCTGCAGCTGAAATAGCTGACTCCATTGTAGCCAGATCTCTCATCTCTCCCACCATTATAATATCCGGATCCTGTCTTAGTGCCCTGACAAGGGCTTCGGAGAAGGAAGAAACATCTACCCCCAATTCTCTCTGAGACATAACACCATTGTGATGAGTGTGATAATACTCTATAGGGTCTTCAATTGTTATTATATGTGCGTCTCTATTTCTCGCTATGTAATCAATCATTGTGGCAAGTGTTGTTGTTTTGCCACAGCCAGTTGGTCCTGTTACAAGAATTAAGCCTCGCTGTTTATACATAAGTTGTTTAATTTGATCCGCCAATCCTAACTCATCAAATGTCAGCAGTTTCATCGGAATAAGTCTCATTGCAATAGAAGTATTTCCTCTTTCTTTATAAATA
>Ga0075121_1001504_pt1 | contig 14334 bp, 6 predicted proteins | sample AntAceMetag02UKG_FD_69793 | JGI IMG/M metagenome (GOLD analysis project Ga0075121, IMG submission 69793) | Saline lake microbial communities from Ace Lake, Antarctica - Antarctic Ace Lake Metagenome 02UKG | ecosystem: Environmental > Aquatic > Non-marine Saline and Alkaline > Saline | place... | reverse complement strand
TTAAATTCTATTACATGCGATTCTTTTAAAAACCTCTTTATTTCAATAATACTACTTAATTTTGAGTCATTCATAGTTATCACCATAATATAGCTATTATGACTCTTAGCTTTAGGCTGTAAAACTTTCATCTGTTCACTAACTCTGTTAAGAGCTTCTTTCAGGCTCATCTTCAGATTAGAAAAGAGTGCTGTAGCCAATATTCCTTTGATATTTGGGTTTTTGCAAAAAGATTTAACCGGAGGAATGTTGGTGTCAGTTTTAGGCAATGAAATATCATCAGTTTTAACTCCTCTTCAAATATATATTTTTGGTGTGGTTTCTATTATTGGGATTCCATGCATAATTGCCTTAGGGATGTTTATTAGAGAATTGGATTTAAAAAAGCAGAAATTCATGCCTTGATAGGATTTTCAGGAGGAGGTTTGAACTTTAATAAATCTTACCTGGGGTTTTTTGTAAGAAGTTCACTTTTATCTATTATTTGACAAAAGTTGAGAAATATAGACCAGAAATTAGCAAGTAAAGAATTTAGGTTTAATAATTGGAGAGGTTAATTTTGTAATGATTGAAGTATTTTTTGATGTTGAAACAAAAAAGTTATTCAGTGAAATTAATACCAGAGACCCTGGCGATCTTGGTGTTTCTGTAGTGTCAGTATACAAACGAGAATTAGATAGTAACCAAAAAGATATTCAAGGTGAAATGTGTAGTTTCTGGGAACATGAGTTTACTGGTATGTGGAAGATATTTAAAGACGCTGACAGGATTATTGGATTTAACTCGTTAAAGTTTGACGTCCCAGCTCTTCAACCTTATGCATTATTTTGTTTAGCGAAACTTAATCATTTTGACATTATGGAAAAGGTACGTAAATCATTAGGAAGAAGGCTTAGTCTTGACAACCTTGCACGTAGTACTTTAGGGAAAACAAAAATTGATACAGGAACCAATGCAAATAATTAGAATATTAACGTAAAGGATCTATAGAATTTTAATTATTTTTTAGACTTTCCATCTCTTCCGTATATTTCAGATAGTTTTTTTAGTCTTGGTAATGCTTTTTTCTGTAATTCAGACATTTGTTCAGAAGTGAGTTGCCATCGCCAGTCATTCTGAGAATTGGAGGGATGGTTCATTCTGGATTCTTCTCCTAATCCCAAAATATCCTGAATTGGAATGATGACCAATCGGGCAACTGAGCCTTGGGCTATTCTAATTAAATCCCAATGTGATTCACTGGATAGACGAGCTTTCCCTAAATATTGACAGAGATGTTTTTTTTGCGTAGCATTCAATTCCCGATTTATCCACCCCTGAATGGTGTTATTATCATGGGTTCCCGTATAGACGACACAGTTTGTAATATGATTATGGGGAAGATAAGTGCTATCAGGAAAATCATCTCCAAAGGCAAATAACAGGACACGCATACCGGGAAAATGATATTTTTCAATAATTTTTGCAACATCTTCAGTGATAACACCCAGATCTTCAGCAATAAAAGGGAGATCGGGAAATTTGCGCATTATACTTTTAATAAATTGAATAATGGGTGCTTTGATCCAATGACCATTAATGGCTGTTTTTTCCTTAAAAGGTATTTCCCAGTAAGCAATTAATCCTCGAAAATGATCAATCCTTAAAAGATCGACCATCTGGAGATTTTTTTTAATTCGTTGGGTCCACCAGGCATATTTTTCTTTATGATGTTCTTCCCACTGATAGACTGGATTTCCCCAGAGCTGACCAGTTTTACTAAAATAATCAGGAGGCACCCCTGCTTTATGAGTTTGCTCTTTATTTTGATCTAATTTGAAGAGTTGAGGATGACACCAGACATCCATGCTGTTGTAGGTGACGTAAATAGGCATATCGCCGATTATTTTAATCTTTTTTTTCTGACAATAATATTTTAGCCGATTCCATTGATTAAAAAAGAGGAATTGTAATATCTTTTCCCGCTCCATTTTCAGTGTCAACTCTTTTTTTAATTTTTGAATTGTTCCCTGGTGTCGATTTTTAATTTCCGATGGCCACTGGTTCCATGGTTTCCCCTGAAAAGAAGACTTGAGACATTGAAAAAGGGCGTAATCTTCCAGCCAGAATAAATTTTGCTGACAAAATTCTTGATAATCTTCATGGTATGTCACGAATTTTGCAAATCGCTGAAGGGTCTTTTCTAAAAGACTGTCTTTTAGAGAGTAGACCTGTTTAAAATCGATATTTTTTTTTGCAGGCAGGAAATAATTAGTTATTTCTTCTTTTTTAAGAAGACCCTCTTGATAGAGCAACTCGGGACTAATAAAAAGAGTATTGCCTGCAAAAGCAGCAAAGGAATGATAAGGTGAATTATCATGTTTTTGCTCAGTAGGATTCAAAGGTAGAATTTGCCAGAAATGCTGTTTATTTTGAGCCAATATGTTAGCAAATTGATAGGCTTGTGGTCCTAAATCACCAATTCCAAATTGGGAAGGCAGAGAAGAAATATGCATTAACAAACCACTACTTCGGGGTTTCTCCATTTTTTCAAGACTCCTTTTTGATTAACATTACCGCCACTGGAAAATTTTTTAATATTTTTCCTACCGGTATCAAGTTACCCAATTGAATGGATTGATGGCAAATCCACTCCAATGCCGTTAGTTTAATCGATATTGGTAGTTTGATGTATGTATCCTGCCAGATATCAATACCAAGGGGATACTGTCCGGGTTTTACCATGGTAGTACAAAAACGAGGTACTACAATCAGGATAGATTTGTTCTGATATGTCCGCAGATAAGCAATGGTGTGATTTTTGTATCTTCCTTGAACGCTGAGCGGGACAAAAGAACCTTTCTGGAAGACTTCAGGTTCTTTGTTTCTTAGTTTTAGCAATTGATGAGTTAGAAATAACTTAACTCTACCATCAGCAGGTTTTTCTAAAAGTTCTTTCAGTAAAGCTATATGATCCTGTTTCTGTTTTGACTGTATATCCTCTAAAAGGTGGATTCTGCAGGTATAATCAACCGGAGCCCGATTATCAGGATCAACCAGACGTAAATCCCATAATTCAGATCCCTGGTAAAAGTCCGGTACTCCGGGACAGGTTAATTTGAGTAGAACCTGGGAAAGTGAATTAAGCAATCCGTAATGTGAAACGAGCTTATGAAAAGCAAATAAATCATTTAAGAATGGATTGCTTTTCTGATCAACCTGATTTAAAATTTCATCCGTAAAATTGGTTAATGCTTCTTCATATGGTACATAAGGGTTTTGCCAGCTGGTATATATTTTAGCCTCCCGTGCAGATTTTATCAAATATTCTTGAATCCTTTGCGTATAAACCCGGCTTACTCCTGATAAACCGGAGAAGGGAATGGTTCCAATCAATGTTTGGTAGATAAAGTATTCCATATTTTTATCAGGGAAAAGCAAAGAATAAACCTTTTTCTTTTTGGTAAGATTAAGCTGATGCCAATAATAAAGTTTTTTTTGCCATTGTTTGGGTATTTCTGAGAGAACATTAATCCGGGCACGGACATCTTCTCCTCTTTTGGTATCATGAGTCATGCTGGTATTCATCGAATAAGGCCATTTTTGCAGCCTCTTCTTGACAAACCGGTAAAATTCATTCTTGGTTACCCCGAAAGTTGCCGGTTCCCCACCCACTTCATTTAATGAAACAAGGGGATGGTAGCAGTAAAGCAGGGTATCCTCCATTCCTTTGGCCATCAAAGGACCGGTAAACTGCTGCCAGCGCATGATAAGCTGAAGTAATTCATTTTTATCTTTCTCAGACAATTTTTTGTTAGCCAAAGGATGGATAATAGCAGATAGAAGATAATCAATATCATTTGTCAGTTCCGGGTGAGCCTGTCTTGTTTGAGTCATTATTTCTGTAATTCGGTTTATATCTTTTTTGTTTAAATGAGATGGGCTTAAGTATGTCCTGTAAACCGGCATACGGATCATAATTTCCTGTAAGGATAAAATTAATTTTTCATAACTGATAAAAGGATGAAGACGAGATTTCAAATGATGTTGTTTATAATAATCATAAAATAATTGAGCCAGGTTTTTTAAATCTCCATACATCTGCTGTTTCAAAATAATTCTTTTCTTTTTTAATAATAAGTTGGCAATATTCAACTTTTGACCTGTGAAGGAATGATAGATGCGAAGGAATGGTATTTTATTTCTCTTTTGACAGAATAAATTATTTAAATAATAGAGGAAATCGTATCCGGTGTTTCCCTCTGTGAGAAAGTCTGATGGGAGCATTTCGCCGGGCTGTAAAATCTTTTCTACCACCAGATAGGTATTGGCAAGTCCTCTTTTTAATCGTTCTAAATATTGCCGGGGATCAAAAAGACCATCCAGATGATCAATTCTTAAGCCTGATATATTTCCTTTGTTGATTTCTGCCAAAATGCGCTGGTGTATGGCATCAAAAACAGGTTTTCCTTCAGCTTTCAGGCATATCAGCTCATTGATACTGAAAAAACGGCGGTAATTAATATTTTCTCTTGCCTCTTTCCAGTGAGAAAGTAAATAATACTGTCGGGACAGGAGTTCTTGCCAGAAGGGAATGGTGTCTGGATGGGAAGGATTTTTATTGACTTGCGCCAACAACCATTGTATATTTTCATTTTCAGGTTCTCTTTCAGGAATAGACTGTTGACCTTGATCTGGTATCTGCTTCTGAAAGAGCGATAATATCTCACCAATATTCTGATAACTTAAGGGTAACCGAAAGTCGTGATAACCAATATAGAATTTTCCTTTTTCATAAAGAAGTTGAATGAGCTTTTCCTGCAGACAATCTTTTAAAGGTTTTTCCAGAAAAGGGAATAGTAATTTACCTTTTAATAAAGGATCCTTTGTCTGCCAGTTAATATCAAAATATCCCCCGTAAATAGATTTTTTACCCTTTTCCAGTACATCATATAGAAAAGGATTGGAAGAGTGATAAGCCGTATGGTTTGGAACAATATCCTGCAGCCACCCAATGCCCCCTTTTTTGATTTGTCTGACTAAGCGATAAAATGCTTTTTCTCCACCCAGCTGATGGTTAATTTCTCTAAAATCAATTAAGTCATAAACATGCTGGCTTCCCGTTTTGGATTCCAGGATGGGGGAGGCATAAATATCGGAAATTCCCAGATCTTTCAGATAGGGAACAATTTTTTCCATATCCTCAAATCTAAAAGATGGAGTAAATTGGAAGCGGTAGGTGGATAAGGGAATTCGCATTACAATACCCCGATACTGAGTATCACGCCCAATTTTTTAAATTGTTCCAGCCAGGACTCGGCATTTTTGTCTCCCTGGTCAGCCTTTTTCTTATAGGAGGGAATTACTTCTTGTTTGATCTGGAAGTAGATATTTTGAGCCTTCCAGAGATTAAGATGAATATCAATTTCTTTCAGCTGATTCAGTACACTGGCAATCTCCTGGATCCGGCTAATATCATCAGGTTGTTTGCTTAATTTTTCCAGTGCCTGGTTGACCCAACCCCTTATCTCAAACGCCAGAGTGGTATGATCGATGGTAATAGGCCAATGTTGGATCTCCTGAATGAGATCTTTCAGTTTGTCTAAATTGATTAACTCCTGGGAAAAAAATCTTTTTGCTTCCTGATTAATCGCCTGTTCGGTAATGACAAATAGAGATTGGGGAATAGGGATATTAAGTTGTTTTAGAAAATTCATAATGGTACAATTTTCCGTATAGATTTGTGCAATGGTTCTTTCAGTTTGTTCCAGATTTGGTTGGAGTATTTTCTGAATAACATTTCTCTGTTCATCTTTAAACAGATACCAGAGAGAATAGCTGTTGGTCCCAAAGTGCTTATCCATCAATCGGATAATATCTGCTACATTGGCTTGATCAAAAGCGGTACTAATTTTTTGATCCATTTCTTGGTAGGCATGTTCATCCATATAACTTCGAACACCACCGTTTACATTATGATCCCCCAGATGGAGAACCGCAAAGCTGATTTTTTCTTCTTCCAGAGTAACCTCTGATTTGATAGTTGCTTGACCAATAGCAATTTTTAACTGACCGTTCTCCCGGCGTTGCATCTGATCCTGCAGGATTTGATAGGCGTAGATTGTCTTTTGTTTTCCGTCAAACAGTGCTGAAATAGCATAATGTGCACCGACTCGGAGCAGGTCAATAACACTCGGACGAATCATTAATTGATAAATATTTGCCCCGTTTTTATAACGGGGAATATTACTGGGAGCCTGCTCCAGTATTTTCATATATTCCGGTTCCAGGTCAATTTCACTTAATTGTTTAGCCAACTGTATACAGCGAGCAGCATACTGCATGACCTGGGTTGTTTCTATTCCGGATATTTCATCAAAAAACCAGCCACAGCTGGTATACATGAGCATGGCATTTCGCTGCATTTCCAGATATTTAATGGCTCGAATTGTTTCATCCTGATTGAGGAAATGGCTGGCAGATTGGTTAAGAAAATTTTGAATACGTTCCGGGTTCCGGTCAAAAATTACGGTAATGTATTCATTTCTGGCTTGCCAGATATCCTTAAAATAGGCCGATGCCTCTTTTTCGAAGAGGTTAATGGTCTGATCTCTTAACCAGTCCATCGCTTCTCTAAGTGGTTGTCGCCATTGTTGGTTCCAATTTGCATGCATACCGGTATTGCAGCCACAATCGTTTCGCCATCGTTCAATACCGTGTACACAACTCCAGGAAGTATTTTCTACAATCTGCACTTCATGGGTGGGTGGATAAAGTTCCAGGTATTCTCCGTAGTTGGTTATTTGGGCCAGCTTGTTTTCTTCGATGTGATGCAGGCAATAGGATAAAGCCATATCACCAAAACGATGATGGTGGCCAAAGGTTTCTCCGTCTGTGGCAATATGGACCAATTCCGATTTTTGCTCTTCCTCAGAAAAATTTCCCATTAACTGGTTAGCGAACTTTTCACCATTACTCAGAAGATCCCCGAAACTGACTTCATGAGCCAGGGGACCGTTATAGAAGAAGATATGAATAGATTTTCCGGAAGGTAAAGGACAGAGATAGGTCTGTCTAAAATCGATATCGGCATTTTTTACCTCCTGCCAGGAAGCCTTTTTTTTTATTTTCCTTATCCTGGCAGCCTGATGGGGTGCCAGGATAGTGTATTTGATTCCCAAATCTGCCAGGATTTCCAGTGTCGCATAGTCAACAGCTGTTTCCGGTAACCACATACCTTCCGGAACACGTCCGAAACGTTCCTGAAAATCTTTTATTCCCCAGTATGCCTGGGTGTATTTATCCCGGTCATTGGCCAGAGGCATAATTAGATGATTATAAATTTGGGCAATGGCCGAACCATGACCATTAAACCGTTCATGACTTATTTTATCTGCATCCAGAATAGATTGATAAATCTTCGGCTGGTGTTTTTTCATCCAGGAGAGCAATGTTGGTCCAAAATTAAAATTGATTTGGCTATAATTATTAACAATACTGACAATATCTCCTTCTTCATCCAGGATACGGGAAGCTGCATTGGTTTTATAGCATTCATCAGATATTCGTTCATTCCAGTCATGGAAGGGATAAGCCGAATCCTGTAATTCAATATCTTCTAACCAGGGGTTTTCCCGTGACGGTTGATAGAAATGGCCATGAATGCAAATATATTTTTTTTGGTTTGGATTCATTATGTTTACTCCTTTATCCTTCATCTAAATAGTGAGATACGATATCTATATTATTTATACTCTCTTTTTTAAAAAAAGGATACCAAGAGGAGGAAGAGTAAGGGAAAGAGAATAATCCTTTCCGTGAATGGGGGTTGGTGTTGTTTTCGTAGATCCGAGATTTCCCTGTCCGCTTCCGCCGTAGATAATGGCATCACTGTTTAATTTTTCTTCCCATATTCCTTTACTCGGCACACCGACGCGGTAATTATACCATGGAACCGGTACAAAGTTACAGATAACCAGGACCTGGTCATCTTTTTTTTCGCCCTTTCTTAGAAAAACCAGCACAGAGTGTTCCAAATCATTGGCATTGATCCATTCAAATCCCCGGGCTTCAAAATCGAATTGAAAGAGAGCCTGCTCATTTTTATAAAAATAATTTATATCTTTAATCCAGTTAAAAATTCCTTGATGAGGAAGGTGATCGAGTAAATGCCAATCAAGGCTGGTGTCATGATTCCACTCTTTTCTTTGTCCAAATTCTCCCCCCATAAAAAGTAATTTTTTCCCAGGGTGGGCAAACATATAACCAAATAGTAAACGTAAATTGGCAAATTTTTTCCAATCGTCTCCGGGCATTTTTTCCAATAAAGATTTCTTTCCGTGTGTGACCTCATCATGCGAAAGAGAGCTGACGAAATTTTCATTGAAAGCATACAAGAGACTGAAGGTCAATTGTTGGTGATGATATTTTCGGAAGACAGGGTCATTGGAAAAATAGGAAAGGGTGTCATGCATCCAGCCCATATTCCATTTCATTCCAAATCCCAGGCCGCCTAAATAGAGAGGGCGGGAGACCATCGGCCAGGCGGTAGATTCTTCAGCAATGGTTTGAACATCTGGAAAATTCTGGTAAATGGCTTCGTTTAATTTTTTAATGAAATCAATTGCTTCCAGATTTTCTCTACCTCCAAACCGGTTGGGGATCCATTCACCCTCTTTTCGGGAATAGTCCAGATAAAGCATGGAGGCAACAGCATCTACCCGCAGGCCGTCAATATGATATTTTTCCAACCAGAAAAGAGCACTGCTGATTAAAAATTCTTTCACCTCATTTCTTCCATAATTAAAGATGTAGCTGTGCCAGTCAGGATGGAAACCTTTCTGCGGGTCAGCGTGTTCGTAAAGATGGGTACCGTCAAAATAAACCAGTCCGTATTCATCGCCGGGGAAATGGGAAGGGACCCAATCCAGAATGACACCGATTCCCTGTTGATGGAGATATTCAACAAAATACATGAAATCCTGGGGGGAGCCATAACGGCTGGTCGGGGCAAAATACCCCAGAGTTTGATAACCCCAGGAGCCATAAAAGGGGTGTTCCATGATTGGAATCAGTTCAACATGGGTAAAACCCGCCTGATTCACATAATCTGCCAGGATAGGGGCTAATTTTCGGTAATCCAGAGAACTATCGGTTGAATCAAGTTGTTGTCGCCAGGAACCTAAATGCACTTCATAGACCGAAAAAGGCCGGTTTAAGCCCATATATTCTTTTCGATGACTCATCCAGGATTGGTCTTGCCAGTGATAATCCAAGTCCCATATGATCGAAGCCGTTTGAGGTGGTTTTTGCCAGTAAAAGGCAAAAGGATCACCTTTGTCAACCTGGTAATTCCCATGCTGTGATTTTATGTGGAATTTATAACACATACCCTTTTCGATTTCGGAAATAAAACCTTCCCATATGCCGCTACCTGAATGTATTTGCTTTAACAAATGAGCACTGGATTGCCATTGATTAAAATCTCCGATAACAGCAACTGATTGGGCATTTGGAGCCCATATGGCAAAGTATACGCCCTCTGTTTCTTTGAATTTTATCCGATGTGCTCCTAATTTTTCATATAATCGGTAATGGGTTCCTTCTTTGAATAAATAAATATCATCTTTGCTAAATAAGGTAAAATATTCCATGTGGTAGCATTTATTTTTCCTCATTAATTCCTCCTAATTCATACAAAATACCTTTAAACGGGATCGGTAGCCAATCGGGTCGGTGATTCATCTCATAACCTATTTCATAAACCGCCTTTTCCAGAAGATAGACTTTTAGTAATTGAGGTAACTGTTCCTTTTTTTCGGGTAAGAATGAATTGTCTTGAAATTGTTCCAGATATGCTTTTAAAAATACTTTACTGGTGTAGTGGGTCCATAGGTTTGCCCATGGTTCCAGTGTTTTATAATCTCCTGAAGTATCTTGCTGTATCAAGGGAGAAAAAGCAGCATAATGAAAAGAACGGAGCATTCCGGCAACGTCTTTCAAAGGACAACGTTTTAATCTTCTTTCCCCGAGTGGCCGGGCTGGTTCGCCTTCAAAATCAATAATGTAGAAATCGTTTCCGGTATAAAGGACCTGTCCAAGATGATAATCTCCATGGATTCTGGTTTTCATCCCTTTTATTTTTTTAGAAAGAAACATCTTGCAATATTGTAATATTCGGGTTTTGTTTGTCAATATTTGTGTCAGTTCATCTTGAAGATCTTCCGGAAGCTGTTTGGCATTTTTTCTTAAATCATGAAATGTTCTTTTAACTAAAGTCTGGATAGATTGATAAAGAGCACGCTGATAAAGGGTAGAAAAGGATTCTGGTCTAAAATCCTGATTTTCACTGGGTAAAGCTAATGCTATGTGAAGTTCTGCCGTTCTTTTACCTAAAAGGCGGATCATTTCAATATAGGGAGTGCCGATTAGCTCCTGAAATATTTCCGGCATATCTTGCTCTAATTTACCAAAAAGGGAGCCCGGGAGAGATGGTATCTTGTCCAATTCTCCTATTTTAGAAAGAGCCCTTTCGTAGTAACGTCCCAGGGCATCTTGTGAGTAAGTCCAGCCATTTCCTACACTTTGGATAAATGGATATAAAATACCCAGGGTAATTACTGAGTGATCATTTTTTTGAAATTCGATTGCTCCGGAAAAAGGGGGAAGATTGGCATAATTGGCCTTTTCAGTTAAGTATTTTCCCACCTCTAAATCAGGGTTAATCCCTTCATCCAGTTTGCGGAATAATTTAAGAACGGCATCTTTTTCATAAATGATTGAGGAATTACTCTGTTCAACTCCCAGTAATCTGGAATTTTCAAAGGTCGATGCGTTTTTTTGTAATTTTCGGAAATATTTACCGGGATAGGCTTGAAGCGTTCCTTGTCCACCTCTAATCGTTCGCCTTTTGGCAATAAGCTGGAACAATGTTTGATGAAATACTGCATCATGAACTGCATCGTAGACAATGCCGTCCTGATTATCAGAATGGACTTTTAATAAAACGGATTGAGGCATTTCACGCTGAAAGTATTCTGCTTTTTCCTTTTCCAGAAAAGAAAGAGGGAGGAAGTAATATTCTTCCGATCCTTCAGCATAACTAACTTTTAGAAAAAGCAACAAAGAAGTGCCATTCTTATTTTTTAACGGTATTTTTTCTGTGATATTAACTTTTCTTATTTTTTGTGATTTTTTACCAAACCAGCGCTGTTCTTTTAAGAAAAAGGGGATAATCGTACTTTCCAACAGTTGGGCGGTTTTACCGTTAAAAAGGCTTAACCAATTGGCTTGGGTACTTAGGACCGGGATTTGTTCCCTTTTTTTAATCGTTCCCTGATCATCTTCTTTTTGGAGGGAAAACCAGAAATAATCATGAAATCCCATGGTCAAAATGTAGGGGGTTTCTTTGATGACCGGAAACTGATTTTTACTGAAAATTTCTACCGGATGATATCCGGCATATTGGGCTAAATCTAATTCAACCACCTGGGAAAATCGTGATAGATTGACCACTATCAGGATAATTTCATCTTGATATCGACGAATAAAAGATAGAATCTTGTAATTTTCCGGATGAAGAAATTCAATTTCCCCTCTGCCAAAGGCTTTATATTTTTTTCGCATATCAATCACTCTTTTCATCCACCAAAGAAATGATGTATGATTTCTCTCCTGGTTTTCCACGTTTACGGTTTCATAATGGTATTCCGGGTCGATGATGACCGGGAGATAGAGTCTTTGGGCATTAGCTCGAGAAAAACCGGCATTACGGTCTGTGCTCCATTGCATGGGCGTCCTTACCCCATCCCGGTCTCCCAGGAAATGGTTATCTCCCATGGCAATTTCGTCACCATAATAGATGGTCGGGGTTCCCGGTAGAGAAAGAAGGAGTATATTCATAATTTCTATTTTTCTGCGGTGATTATCCAATAGCGGAGCAAGCCGTCGGCGAATACCCAAATTGATTCTGGCGGTAGTATCCCGGGCGTAAACTCGATACATATAATCTCTTTCCTCGTCAGTGACCATTTCCAAAGTCAATTCATCGTGGTTTCTTAAAAAGAGAGCCCACTGACAGTTTTCCGGAATTGATGGGGTTTGTTCTAAAATATCAATAATGGGAAATCGATCCTCCATTTTTAGGGCCATAAACATGCGGGGCATTAACGGAAAGTGAAAAGCCATATGGCAGGCGTCTCCTTGACCGAAATATTGGATGGCATCTTCCGGCCATTGATTCGCTTCTGCCAGTATCATTCTGTTTTGATAATGCTTATCCATATGGGAACGTATTTTTTTTAAGAATTCTAATGATTCCGGTAGATTTTCACAATTGGTACCTTCTCGTTCAAATAGATAGGGAACTGCATCCAAACGAATTCCGTCAACCCCCATTTTCATCCAGAAATCAATCACTTTCAGCATGGCTTCCTGGACCTCCGGATTATCATAATTTAAATCGGGCTGATGCGAATAGAAACGATGCCAGTAATAATAGCTGGATATCGGGTCTCTGGTCCAGTTAGATGATTCGAAATCTTTAAAAATAATGCGTGCCTCCTGGTATTTATCCGGGGTTTTACTCCAGACATAAAACTTTCCCCATCTTGAATTAGGACCTTCCTTTCTTGCTCTTTGAAACCAGATATGCTGGTCAGAGGTATGGTTTAATACCAATTCTATGACTACTTTCATCTCCCGTCGATGTGCTTCTTTTAAAAAATTCTTGAAATCGCGTAAATGACCATAATTGGGATGGATATTGAAATAATCAGCAATATCGTATCCGTCATCCTTTAAGGGAGACGGGAAAAAAGGAAGTAGCCAGATAGTGTTAATTCCCAGATTGTCCAGGTAATCTAATTTTTCACTTAATCCTTGAAAATCGCCTATTCCATCTTCGTTTTTATCATAAAATGTTTTTACGTGAAGTTCATAGATAATAGCATCTTTATACCATAATGGGGTTTCCAAATAAGCTTCTTGGGTAGTCATGTGACATCCTCCTCTTTACATAAAATAATCAAAATCAGTTTCTTTCTTAAGTTTTTTTTTGATTGTAAGAATATGGGCAGGAAGGATATTCGGATTTAACTCCACGTAATTATATTCACCCTGCCAGATATATTGACCGCCTCCCAATAGATCATGGGCCAGAAAGGGCTGGTCAGGTTCAATACCTATTTCGGATAGTGGTACCTGAATCCATCCGGACTGGGCGTAATGAGGATCCAGATTAATAACAACTAAAAGAATGTTAGAAAGATCTTCAGTAAATTTACCAAAATAAAGTAGATTATCATTATCAACATGATAAAATTTGAGGTTGTTAGTCATCTGTAAAGCAGAATTTTCCCGTCTGATTTGATTGATTCGGGAAATAAAGTCACGGGTGCCCTCCTTGATATCTTCATTTTTCCATTGTTGTATTTCATATTTCTCCGAATTTAGATATTCTTCTTTTCCGGAAATAGCCTGATTGATAAACCTTTCATAGGGAGGTCCATAAATTCCGTAATTGGAAGATAGGGTGGCAGCTAAAATGAACCGGATAAAAAAGGCCGACCGATTTCCTAATTGTAGGTATTCAGGTAGGATGTCCGGAGTGTTGGGCCAAAAATTGGGCCGAAAATATTCTTTAACCTCGGTATTGGTCAGCTCATTCAGATATTCCGTTAATTCATATTTGGTATTTCTCCAGGTAAAATAAGTATAAGATTGGGTAAAACCGATTTTTGCCAGACGATGCATCACTTTGGGCCTGGTAAAGGATTCCGATAGAAAGATAACTTCCGGATATTTTTCTTTAATCTGGCTAATCAGCCACTCCCAAAATAGAAAAGGTTTAGTATGAGGATTATCGACGCGAAAGATTTTAACCCCTTGTTCTATCCAATAAATAGTAATTTTTTTAAGTTCTTGCCATAGTTCTTGCCAGTGATTTGTTTCAAAATCAAAAGGTACGATATCCTCATATTTTTTCGGAGGATTTTCAGCGTACTGGATGGTTCCGTCAATCCGCCATCTAAACCATTCTGGATGGGTTTTAATGTAAGGATGATCCCTGGAACATTGAAAAGCCAGATCCAGGGCTATTTCAATACCATATCCTTTTGCTTTTTTGATCAATCGATGTAGATCATCTAGGTTTCCCAATTGGGGGTGAATAGCCATATGGCCTCCTGTTTCATCTCCGATTGCCCAGGGGCTTCCCGGGTCTTCTTTTTGGGTGGTAATGGCATTATTCTTACCCTTTCGATGAGTCTTTCCAATGGGATGAATCGGGGGAAAATATAGAATATCAAAACCCAGATTGGCAATATCAGGCAGGATTTTTTCGCAATCCAAAAAAGT
>Ga0075121_1001501_pt1 | contig 14347 bp, 8 predicted proteins | sample AntAceMetag02UKG_FD_69793 | JGI IMG/M metagenome (GOLD analysis project Ga0075121, IMG submission 69793) | Saline lake microbial communities from Ace Lake, Antarctica - Antarctic Ace Lake Metagenome 02UKG | ecosystem: Environmental > Aquatic > Non-marine Saline and Alkaline > Saline | place... | reverse complement strand
TGAAGACCTGGCCGATTTGCCCACTGAAATAGAGCAGGCCGCCGAGTTTCGCTACCGCAATCCGATACTTACGGCCAACACGCTGGTTCTGGCTATAAGCCAGTCGGGTGAAACTGCGGACACTCTTGCCGCTGTGCGCGAAGCCATTCAAAAAGGCGCCATGGTTGCAGGCATCTGCAATGTTGTGGGCTCCACTATCGCACGCGAAACAGGGCGCGGACTTTACCTCCATGCAGGGCCGGAAATAGGAGTGGCTTCCACCAAGGCTTTTACTTGCCAAGTTGCAACCTTGCTTACTATGGCCTTGAAATTCGGAAGAGGGCGCAGGCTTTCGCGTGAGCAGGGCGTGAAAATCATTGAAGAAATAAGAAGCATTCCCGACCTTGTGAGCCAGACGCTTGCAAAGGCCGCTGAAATAGAGAAGATAGCAAAAAAATACGCGAAAGCCAACAACTTTTTCTTTATAGGCAGAGGCTACCTTTATCCTGTGGCGATGGAGGGAGCATTGAAGCTGAAGGAAATCAGCTATATTCATGCGGAAGGATACCATGCGGCGGAATTGAAACACGGCCCCATAGCTTTGCTCGAAGAAAGCGTCCCTGTGCTGGCCCTCGCAAACGATGTCCCGGGCAAGGATAAAATAATAGGCAATATTCAGGAATGCCGGGCAAGAAAATCGCCGACAATAGCGACAGCAACCGAAGGCGACAGGGAAATTGAAGGACATGCTGATGATATCATCTGGATACCGAGATGTTCCAATTTAGTGGTGGCTATCCCAACGGTGGTGGCTCTTCAGTTATTTTCGTATTATGTCGCAAAGGAGCGCGGATGCTCAATTGATCAGCCGCGAAACCTGGCAAAAAGCGTCACGGTGGAATAGAAAAAGAAAATGACATTTATTTATAATATTCTTTTTCCATTTGCATTTCTTTTTTTCATTCCGGGAATGATTTATAAATTGCTGCGCCGGCCTGGACACAAGAACACTTATCTTGAAAGATTTGCCTTGTACTCAAAAGAAGCCGTGGAACTCCTGAAAAAAAATCAGGGAGCGGTGTGGGTGCATTCTGTCAGCGTAGGCGAAACAATGATAGCTGTGGCAATGATAAGAAAATGGCAGGAAATCAATCCTGAACGGAAGTTTGTCCTTTCGACCACTACCACGACCGGCCAGGCGCTTGCCCGCGAAAAGGCGCCGGACGGCGTTGCCGTTTTTTATTGCCCCATTGATTTTATTCTTTTTGTAATAAAAGCGTTCAAGCTTATCAGGCCCTCTATGCTGGTTATATTGGAAACAGAAATATGGCCGAACATGATATCTGTGGCCAAAAAGAAATCAGGAAAAGTCGTCCTGGTCAATGCAAGAATGTCTGACAAATCAGTAAAAGGCTATGTCCGTTTTAAGGCTTTCTTCCGCCCGGTTCTGGAAAAATTAGATTTTGTCTGCGCGCAGACTGAGGATGACCGGAAACGTTTTAACACTGTGGCGCCTTCTTTGTCAGCGCATGTCTGCGGCAATATGAAGTTTGACCAGAAAGCCCCCGCAAACCTTAAAGAGATTGACTTGAGCTATTGCTTCGGGAGCGGCAGGCGTTTGACCTTGCTGGCTGCCAGCACGCACCCCGGCGAAGAAAAGCTGATAGCTGAAACCTACCTCGAACTGAAAAAAGAATTTGTTGAACTTAAACTTGTGATAGTTCCGCGGCACGCTGAAAGAGGCAACGAAATATCAGCCGCGCTTAAAACTTTAAATATTCCCTTTCTCAGAAGGACTTTCGCTGAAAAAACGGATAGTCCGGTTGACTGCCTTCTGGCTGACACAACCGGGGAAATGCTTTCTTTTATGAACCAGGCCGATATTGTCATAATGGGCAAAAGCCTGGCTGGACACGACGAGGGGCATAATCTGATAGAACCGGCGCTGCTTGGCAAGCCGATAGTTTCCGGGAATGTTCTCAGAAATTTCAGATTTGTGCTTAACGCGCTGAAAGAAAAAGACGCCCTGATAACAATAGCTTCTGATTCGGAACTCGAATTGGCGTTGAAGCGTCTTTTAAAAGACGCTTCGCTTAGAGGAGAGCTTGGAGAAAAGGCAAAAGAGGCTATTGCCAGTCACGAAGGAGCAACAATCAAAACGATACAACTTTTGGAGGAAAACCTGTGCAGAAAATAACACAAATCAGCCGCGCGCGATGCGGAGAAATAACACCGCAAATAAAGGCTGTGGCCGTCAAAGAAAACCGCGACCCTGAATTTATAAGAGATGAAGTCGCTGCGGGCAGAATCGTAATTCCGGCAAACATCAACCATAAAAATCTGCTTCCCATCGGCATCGGCAAAGCGCTTTATACCAAAATAAACGCTAATATCGGCAATTCTTCACTTTCGAGCTGCCCCGGCAAAGAAATCGCAAAACTCAACACTGCGTTGAAATACGGAGCCGACACAGTAATGGACTTGAGCACTGGCGGAAACATTCATGACATACGCAGCCAGATAATAGAACACAGCACAGCTCCCATAGGGACAGTTCCTATATATGAAGCCATAAGCAGGCTGGAAAATCCGAATGATCTTAGCGCTGAATTGATTATGGATGTCATCAGCGAACAGGCCGAACAAGGCGTTGACTATATGACAATACATGCAGGATTGCTCCACAGGCATGTGCCCATGGCCGCAAAGCGCCTTCTTAAAATTGTCAGTCGCGGCGGCGCATTGATCGCGCAGTGGATGAATGTGAACAAAAAAGAAAATCCTTTTTATGATAATTTCGACAAGATCCTTGAGGTCTGCGTTAAATACGATGTGACATTGTCGCTTGGCGATGGACTCCGTCCGGGATGCCTTGCGGACGCAAGCGACGAAGCGCAATTCTCTGAACTTGAGGTTTTGGGCGAGCTGGGAAGGAGAAGCCGCGAAGCTGGCGTTCAGGTCATGATTGAAGGCCCGGGGCATATCCCGTTCAACGAGATAGAGATGAACATGAAGAAAGAAGAGGATATATGCGACGGGGCTCCATTCTATATTCTAGGGCCGGTGGTTACAGACTGCGCGCCTGGATATGACCATATAACAAGCGCAATCGGAGCCACAATGGGAGCTTATCACGGCGCGGCCATGCTTTGCTATGTTACCCCCAAGGAGCATCTGGGGCTGCCAAATGATGAAGACGTCAGAAATGGAGTCATAGCCTATAAGATAGCGGCGCACTCGGCTGATATCGCCTTGAATAAGCCTCTAGCCAGGAAGCGCGATGACGAAATTAGCAAAGCCCGTGCTGAATTCGATTGGGAAAAGCAGTTTGAACTGGCTCTTGATCCCGACAGGGCGCGTGAGTACCGCGAGGAAGCCTTGAGAGAACAGAATGAAGGAAAGCCTTCAGGCGAGAATGCAAAAAGTGACCACTGCACGATGTGCGGACCTGCCTTTTGCTCAATGAAGATCAGTCAGAATTTGCGATAGAGCAAGTCGTGAAAAAACTTAACTGATGCAGTTTTTTACCGCTTTCACAACTTCGCCTGGATGGAAGGGCTTTTGCAGATAAGCGTTTATTTTTAGATCAGTGAATGAGTCGTCGGATTCAGGCGGCAGAGCGGATATGACGATTATTGGAATGTTTCCAAATCTGTTGTCATTGTTCAGATAACGGATAACCGCGACGCCGTCCACATATTCCATTACAATGTCGACAATGATAATGTTGGGCGCGCAACTCCCGAGAAGCATGCAGGCCTGCACGCCATTTGATGCTGTCCAGACAGCGCACCGCGGAAACTCTGTCTTTAATATGCGCTCCAGAAGCTCTCTTATGTTTTTGTCGTCATCCACAATAAGGAAGCGCAGTTTCTCGCTTTTGAGAGCCTTGTACTTTCCTGCATTGTATTTGTCAAGAATCATCTGGAGTTGTTTTTTTCTGAAAGGCTTTGTTATAAAGTCATTCATTCCGGAGCTTAGGCAATCTTCTCTGTCGGCATTCATGGCGTTGGCGGTAAGCGCCACTATGGGCGTTTTTGAGTTTGCGCAATCAGGATTGCCGCGGATTATTCTTGTCGCGTCTATTCCATTCATTCTAGGCATCTGGCAATCCATGAATATGATGTCAAAAAGCTGATTCTCTGCGGCTTTTATTGCTTCAAGGCCATCCGTTTGTCTTTGTCACTTTGCAGCCAAATTTTTCAAGAATTTTTACAGCCAGAGCCATATTTACTGAATTGTCCTCAACAATGAGAACATTGGCCATGTATCTTTGTCCATCGTCTCGCTGAGGCATGTTCTCGTCAATGGATCGGGTGCTGTCAAGATCCAACATTTTAGGGTGATGTCCAGCATGATGCAATGACCATACGATGGACAACGCTTCTATAAATTCCGAGGGTTTTATTGGTTTGTTCATAATCACAGAGAAGCCCAGGGACATCAGTTTTTCGCGCTCTGCATTTGAAACCGAACTGAGCATCATCAGCAAAACTTGTTTAAGTTTTGGATCGCCTTTTATTCTTATGGCCAATTCGGTTCCGTCCATCTCTGGCATGTGATAATCAAGCACTGCCACGTCAAACGGTTTGCCGTTTTTCTCGGCTTTTCGCATTATTTTAAGCGCGTCTTCGCCCGATGAGCTCATCACGCAGTCGATTTTCCAGTCAATCAATTGCTCTTCCAGAATTTTTAGATTGATCTCATTGTCGTCTACTGCAATTACTCTGAGTCCGTGCAAGTCAACCTTTTTTTGCGAAGAAAGCAGTTCGCCCTGCGCTATGGGGAATTCAATGTCAAAGTAAAAAACGGAGCCTTTGCCTAAAACGCTTTGTACGTTTATCCTGCCGCCCATTATGTTGACAAGACGCTTGCAAATGGCCAATCCTAATCCTGAACCGCCAAACTGTCGGGTAGTTGAGGAATCTGCCTGAGAAAACTGTTCAAAAATATGCTCAAGCTTTTCTTCTTGAATGCCTATTCCTGTGTCTTCAACTGAGAAATTGAGCAAGGTTTTATTCAAATTTATATATTCGCAGAGCACGTCAAGGATCACATGCCCGGATTTTGTGAATTTTATTGCATTTCCTATCAGGTTTATGAGGATCTGTCGCAAGCGTGTAGGATCAGCCACTATTTTGCGAGGGACATTAGGGGTAATGTGAACAATTAAGTCGAGCGCTTTTTCATCAGCCTTCAACTTCATAGTTTGCACAATGTTTTCTATCTGTTGGTATAGATCTATTTGCTCGGGCGCTATATCCAGCTTGCCTGCCTCTATTTTGGAGAAATCCAGTATGTCGTTCAATATTGCCAGCAGAGATTCAGCGGATGAATATATAGTGTTGGCTTGCGAGCGCTGTTCCTCCGTCAATTCGCTGTCCAGAATCAGTTCGCTCATTCCCATTACCGCATTCATCGGAGTTCGGATTTCGTGCGACATGTTTGCAAGAAACGCGCTTTTTGCCCGATTTGCGGCTTCTGCCTGATTTTTTGCCACAGCCAATTCTCTTTCTGAGTCTTTAATAAGAGAAATGTCCATGAATATTTCAAGCATTGCGAGTTTTCCGTTCAGCATAAGCGGGATTGTGTTTTTCATTATTGGAATATTATTTCCTTTTGCAACAATCAACTCAGATTCTTCATTCAATATTGGCAAAAATGTGTCTATTCCTTCAGCAAAAGGGCATACTGTGCGATGATGGGCGAAAATATTCCCACAAGGCATGCCTATCACTTCTTCCTCGCTGCTCGCTTCAATAAGATGGCAGGCCATTTGGTTTACCTTTTGGATTTTTCGATCTTTTCCGACAATGACAAGGCCTACTGGAAGAGATTCCATAATAGTTTCAATGTTTTCCTTGGCTTTGTTTAATTCAGAGCTTGTGCGGAGCGCCTGGATGGCAACGATGCCCCCCAGAGTCAACACAATGGCAATAATAAAGATAATCCAGATAATTTCAAAAATATAAAAAAAGTATTTGTCGTTTTTGATTGTTGCCTTTATTGCTTCCATGTCGATGTTTGCCGAATAGAACAGCTGATTTGCGTGTTCCGACATTCTTAGAAAAAGTGGGGGAACTGTTTTCATAAAAGACTCAAGCTCTGACATCGCAATGCTCAATGCGGGCATGTCGTTGTTTTTCTGAATCAAGTTTCTTTTCTTTACTTTTTTCAGGAGAATGTCCAGCTTTGAGTCAACATCAATCAGCTTGGGGCGCAAGTTGATTATTTCCAACATAAAGGAATCTTCGTTTTCGCTAGTATAGTCAATGCGTCTTGTTATTTCATCATGGGTTTCGTCATTAAGGAGCTCTGTCCATTTCAGAGTGCCTCCTTTTTCCAGAACCTTCAGGGCTTCTCTTATTTTTTTGACGGCTTTGCGTATTCTGTCTGCAAGGAAATGTATTTCATGAGGATTTCTGGCGAAGGCTATTCTGAAAAAATCAGCTTCAGTCTGCATCAGGTTGTTGACTATTTCTTCGCCCAACTTAATCCTGGCGCGCTCGTTGTCGAGCTTTGCGTCAATTTCCTTGATCTGATCTCTGAAATAATAATGTGAAATAGACACTGAGGATATGCCAAATATAAATATTCCAAGCAAAAGGCAAATGTAAAACGATGTTGATTTATTTGACATTTTATTTTTATTGGAATCCGTGTTTTTTAAAGATTTTGCGTCCTTTTGGCGAACAAGCATAATCTATAAATTTACTGGCTGTTTTTTTATTTTTTGAGAATTTTAAAAGACCTATCAATAATTTTTTCTTTGTCGCATATTTTTCGCTTATTCCCAGAGCTTCCAGAAAGGTGTTGTTTTCCCGCTGGCATGAAATGGCGCGCCAGTTGATGACTATATCCGCTTTTCTGTCCCGAATTGCCTTGGTCAGGTCTTTTGAGTCGGTGGTGAAATATAAAGCTTTTTTGTAGGCTGACTTTTCTATTCCTTTTTTGCTTAGGATTTTTTGAGTTTCTTTTCCTATGCTGCCCGTCTCCGGATTGCCCAAGACTATTGTGTATTCCGGCTTCAACAACTCGTCGAGGTTGGCTTTTACCTTTTTCGGGTTGCCTTTTGCTACCATCATTGCCGCCTGATTGTAGCCGACAAGCAAGGGGGCGCCTATGAGAAGGCCGTCTGCCTTGCATTTTTGCATATAAGTTTCACTTCCCGGCAAATACAAGTCGCCCAGTTTATTGATCTTTAATGACTGCAGGAGATTGCCAGAGGCGCCTTTTGCTATTTTTATGATGCAGTTGTTTTTTTTTTCAATGATTTCCGCAATTTCTTTCATCGGCCGGATCATTGTAATGCCGCAGTAAATGAGAAGTTCGCTCTTCTTATCCGGTTTTTTCTTGCAACCGGGAACGAGGAGAGTCGCTATTAAAGTTATAAGCAAAAAAGTTTTCTTTAACATAACATTTAGCCCTCGTCTTATTCTTTGCGTGTATATCTCTATTCAATGAATAAACTATACATGCTTAATCGAGCATGGTCAAAGGGCGTTTGTATATGTTTGTGAGTGGGGAATCCTTCAGCAAATGAGGCTTTCGCTAAACTCAAAATCAGTTGTCATTGGATGTTTGTTTATTTATCGCCAGCTTTTTAAAAAACTCGCTCCAATTGCCCCATAGGCGCGCAAGTTCATCGCGGTGAACCCAGCCTTCCACGTTGTCCGCGCGGACTCTGGCCCAGTTCTGACGTTGCTCTTCTATATTGACAAGCTCGCCGTCTTTGAGCTTGAAATCCGCCTTTCCTGATTTTTCCGACGGGAGATTGTATACGGGCGCATTGTTGACAATGATTATAGCCCTGCTGGAGCTGTAGCCGTTGTAGTATTGGCTTATGGACGCAAGCAGGCAAATAGCGATGCACAAGGCTCCCGGAGCCAGCATTAATATCCATTTTTTCCCGGGAATAGCGCGTCTCAATGCCAATACTATTCCACAGAAAAGCCAGGCAAAAGCCGCAATCAACATCCATTGATCAGGCCTGAATGAAGCCCTGAGTTCAAGTAGGAGCTCAAAGGGGTTCCGGGCAAGTCCGGCTTCCGGCAAAAAGAGTTTTCTTCTGACATAATTCATGTTTTCAAAAATATCCGAGTCACGCGGGGCAAGTTTGCGCGCGCGCTCATAGCATACAAGCGCTTTGGAGAAATCGCCCATTTGACACAAGCAATTGCCCAGATTGTACAACAAGCCAGGATCGGGGTTGCGAGGATTGATTTTGCTCTTGTAATATTTAGCGGCCTTTGCAAATTCGCCTTTGTCGTAGGCTGTCAAAGCCTCGTCTGAACTTTTAATGGAAGCGCTTTTGCTTGCCGGCTCAGAAATTTTTTCTCCCGCAAAAATGTTGAATGGCAGAAATAATATGACGATTATTGCCGCATATCTTTTCAGAGCTTTGTGAATTCTATTTTTCAATTCGTTTTTATCCATAGTTCCGGCTCCTGGCATATAACTTGATTCGCCAATATGCCCCAGGCAATCGGCCAGTTCGCTGTCTTTGACATTTTCAACCAGCTCGGACGCGGTTGTGCCAGGCGGCAATGCAAGCAAGTCGTTTAAATATGGAACAACATCTTTGCAGACTACGTCGTCAAGCTCGTCGGGGGATGCGGCCTTAAGTCTTTTTAACACAGAGCCCCGCACGGCTTGAGCCGCCAGTTTTCTGCGCAGTTTTGGATCGGAGCTGAGTTTTTGCCTGCGATAATGAAGGAGTTCGCTGATGAGCCAGAGCAACGGAGCAATCACAAGCAGAGCAATTAAAATAACAAAATAATTTCTCCGCAATGGGACCGCCACTTTCCCCATGGGGCTCTTTTTTAAATAAAGAATGCCGGATTTGCGCTGTTCTTTTTCGCGGGTTTTAGCAATGGGTTTTTTTGCGGTTGCATTGTCTGAATTGAGAACCACCTGGCCGGAAGACGAACGGTCTTCCGATTTTTTAACTCTAATCTTTTTCTTCAAACTGAAATCTTTGTACGCGCCTAAAACCGTTGAAAAAATGGATGTGAAAACGTCAATATTCGACGGGCCTTCTTCGAGGGGGATCATTACGTATCTTATTTCCACTCTCTGAATTCCGTCTGATATCTGTGTTTTTTTGTCTATTTCCGGAGGATAGAGTCTGAAGCCGGGAATTTTCAGTTTGGGAGCCGTCAAGGTTTCAAGAGTTCCTTTTCCGCGAATATTCAGCGTCAAGGTTATGGGTTCTCCAACTTTGTATGTCCCGGAAGAAAGCCTTGTGCTTACATGCCAATTGCCAACGAGACCCAAAAAATTTGATCCATCAGGCGGTTCCGGCAAGGGTTTGACCATTATTTTGATTTTTTTCGCCACAGCTTTATGCGAAATGACCTTATAGCGATTAAATGGATCCATGATCCCGCCAAAGCCGCTGAATAAATCATCATCTTCAAAAAGGCTGCGTCTTCTGTTTCTTTCGCGTGGAATTTTTATTTGGCAATTTTCCACGGCAGTTATATCCAATGCCCCTTGCATAATAGGACGGAAGGCGGTGCGGAAGGCGTAAACATTGAACGTTTGCCCGTCAATGCGCTCGGATAATTGACGGCAAGGCGCAAACTTGTCACTGTCTTTGTTGATTTTGCTGTAATCCTTGAACACCGCATTCTTTACATCTATTTCAGGCCATGAAAGCTGAATGTTCATGCCTTTGTAAACATATATCCTTATTTCGACAGGAACTTCCTCGCCCACAAAAAAATCCTCTTTGTCGGAGAGTACAGCCAGCTTTGCAAACAGGAGGTCTTTCATTCCTGCCCCCTTGCCTTTGCTTTTGTCGCCGGAGTTTTCGACATTAAAGCGCCGTTCGTAAGCTTTAAACGTGAAAGGTTCCGTCTTGAGTCTTTTTCCGCCCAGTTGGATTTCGATGGGAGGGATGTTGTAAGTTCCTTTTTTCGAAACGTTGAAAGTGTATATGGACTCGGCTGTCGTAACTGTTTTGTAATTAATTGTGCTGGAGCGCATGCTTCGGCTTGCTCCCTGACTCCAACTTATCCCTTCCACTTCCGGAAATCTAATGACCACCGGATAGGCGTTGTCAGATGAGATGCGCAATTGCGCAGGTTCGCCCACATTTACCGGTTGTGGAGATATTGCCAGTTTCATTTGGGCGGCAAACGCTCCAGTTGCGACTATAAAAGACAATGTCACAGCAAACATGTATTTAATTATATCCAAAATTCTATATCCTTTATATTATACCGTTGTGCGTTCTAAGATAACTTTTAGAACGCGCTTGTCTATTAATTTATAGTTTTACCAGTCTTTTTCAACGCCCCTGACTTTGTAGTGTTTTTTCTGTTTTTCTTTTATGGCATCGCGCAGGCTTTTTTCCTGATTTGCCATTATTTCAAGCAAGGCTTCTGCCTGTTTCTTGTCAATTTTCTTTTCTTTTTCAGCTTTTTGAGGCTGAGCTTTCTGCTGTTTTGGCTTTGGCAATTTCTGGTCGTTTTTGTCTTTATTTTGTTTGTCCTGTTTATCTTTCTTGTCTTTGCCTTTTTTGCCTTTGTCCTTCTTTTTGTCCTGTTTCTTTTTATCCTGCTTATCGTTGCCAAGGTGGTCAAGAGCTTTTTTTAGGTGTTCTTCTGCTTTTTTTCCCTGATCTTTTTTCTGCGCTTCTTCTGCTTTCTTCAACTCTTGCTGCGCTTTTTTAGCCGCATTTTCCATCTTTTTCTGTTTCAGCTTTTGAGCTTGTTCCTTGAAGTCGTCAACAGCTTTTTGGGCTTCTTGTCGAGCTTTGTCTGCTTTTTCTTGAGGGCCAACTTTGTCCTGAGGTTTGCTTTTCTTTTGATCTTGCTTCTTTTGATCTTGTTTCTTTTGATCTTGTTTCTTTTGATCTTGCTTCTTTTGATTTGATTTCTTTTGCTCTTGCTTGGCTTTTTGAGTTTTCTTTTGAGCTTCTTTTTGTTTTTTCTTCAGTTCTTCTATCATTTTTTTGAGACGCTCTGCCATTTGTTGGTCATTGAGGAGTTTTTGCTGATTGACGGCAATATTAAGCGGACGAACTTTTTCGACTTTATTTTCTTTGTCTTTGTTTTTGGGGGCAGGCGATTTATCCTGATTCGTCTCCAATTGAGAGCTTAAGCTCATTGACTGAACATACATTTCTTCGGCTTTGCTCATTTCTTTCATTGCCACATCAATATTTTTCAATGCGCCGTCCAGATTCTGCTGCTTGACCAAGCCAATAGATTTCATTAGTTCAGCTCTGGCTTTGTTGTGTATTATAACGCCTATGTTCTGATAAGACCTGCCCCTTGCATTCGGATTTTTTCCTGAAAGGTTAATAGCCTGTTCATAAAATGCAGAGGCGTGTTTGCTTTTTTTCTTCTGCAGCTCCAAGCCCTTGTTGAATAGAGCTTCAGGGTTGTTTGCATCCTTCGGGTCAATCGCAGGGGGGGCTTCCGGTGTTATCGGCTGAGACTGAGTTTTTTTGGGCAGCAAATTTGCTCCGCTTGCTGGTATTCCTTGAAATTGTTTTCGGGGAGGCTGTTGCAAGCCCGGCGCTTGAGCTGATGCATTATTGGCAGCGCCAAATGAGAGGAGCATAATTCCTCCGGCAAGAAGCGCAGCTTTTTTGAATTTTGTTCCATTTGAGCGTCGCTCGGAAATGCTCAGCCAGGCAAGAAAAAGGATGATGGATATCAACAGCGGAAAATGAAAACGCTCTATTGGCTTCGTGCGTTTGCCGCTGCCAAAATCTTTGGGAACAAGAGACTGGACTCTTTGAAGCACTTCCTGCAGGCCGGCATTGGCGGCTGTCGATCTTACGTAAATGCCGTTGGTGTCAAGAGCAAGTTTGCTTAATTGGGGCTCGTTCAGTTTGCTTTTCACCAGTTCGCCTTTTGAATCTCTAAGAAATGCCACCTTGCCGTCCTTGCTGCGAATTGGTATGAGTCCTGGCTTCGCCGGGTCTCCTACGCCAACTACGAAAAGAGGTATTTTTTTTGCCTTGAGTTGAGCCAGGACTTTTGCGCTGTTGCCGGTTAGCTCGTCGCCATCGCTTATCAGGATTATGGCGCGATGCCCGCTTTCTGCCGCTTTAAAAGCCAGAAGAGAGGTTTCAAGCGCCTTTTGAATATTTGTTCCGCCAAGCGGAATCGTGTCTGGCTCAAGCTCGTCAAGCACCTGGAAAAAACTGGTTTTGTCAGAGGTCAGCGGGCATTCAAGAAAAGATGAGCCGGCAAAGGCTATCAACCCGTAGCGGTCGCCATAGGGGTCGCTTGCCAATTGACGCACAAACCATTTGGCGTGGTCGAGTCGGGACGGCTGGATGTCTTTGGACAACATGCTTTTAGAGACGTCAAACGCAATCAGTAAATCCCGGCCTTTTCCCGTAAAAGGCATAATTTTCATGCCCCAGTAAGGGCGCGCTGCCGCAAGCATAAGGAAAAACACAGCGACAAGAAATATAACGAAGCGCAGGAACCTGCGCCCTTTTGACAATTGAACATATTCAGGGTCGTCTGCTCGCGAACCCAGCGCTTTTGACAAAAATTTTGAGCGTTTAGTTTTGGCTCTCCAGTAAAGAAGAGCCAGCAAGGGAAATATCCACAGAAGATGCCATAGCGCCTGAAAGTTCAAAAAACTCATATGTCCGCCTCAAATTATGTTGTTGCCAATATGATGATAATATATCATTTTAAATACAATTAACTATTAAGACAAACAAAATATTGAAATAGTTCAGTCAATTCTCAAAAAAAAAGATTTTTTTATGCAGATGCGTTTTCATTCAATTTATTGTTGTTAGTCTTTTTTATGATTTTTGATAAAACAGATTCCGCCTGATTCATGGCTTCCGGCTCTGCCAGAACCAGCAGACTGTCTTCCGGGGCAATCACAATATCGCTGTTGGGGATGAGGAACTTTTCCTTCCTTCTTATCAGGACTATCAGAGCCCCTTTCGGCATTCTGGCTTGGGATATTTTCCTGCCTGCCAGAGCTGAATCTTTCGAAATTTCAAATTCCCGCATTTTCGATTGGTTCGATTCCCTCTCCTGTTCCGTCGGCTCATATTCCAACGGATATCTGGGTTTTGGCGGCTCCCCGCTGTACAGATTAAGCCATTTGGCAACCAGTCTCAGTGTTTTTCCCTGCAAGACCACAGAGGTCAGAACGATAAAGAACACTAGATTGAAAATCATTCGCGCGTGGACATAATTTGCCATCATAGGGAAAGTTGCAAACACAATAGGAACCGCTCCGCGAAGACCGCCCCAGGATATGAAGATCTTTTCCTGCAACTTTAATTTGCTTCGAGCCATAGTCAGGAAGACCGCGGCGGGACGCGCGACAATAATCAAAAAAACTGACAAGAGCAGGCCGCTTCCGGCTACGGGGAGAAGCTCCGATGGAAAGACCTGCAGGCCCAGAATCAAAAACATGGTTATTTGCATCAGCCAGCCCAGCCCGTCGTGAAACTTAAACAGATTGTTTTTATAGAACAGATTGCCGTTGCCCATGACTATTCCGCACAGGTACACCGCAAGAAATCCATTGCCGCCCAGCGACGCGCTCAAGCCGTAAGTTAACATTACACAGGCAATGCTTAACACTGGATAAAGGCCTTCAAAGTCCAGCTTCAATCTTCTGAATATCCAAATTGCGAATTTCCCCATCAAAATTCCAATTGCCGCCCCGCATGACATTTGAATCGCAAAATCCGGAATCATTCGCCAAAACGAAAGGCCGGGGTTCTGCAAAAGCTGGAGCAAGCTGATTGTGAGGAAAGCCGCCATTGGGTCGTTGCTGCCGGATTCCAGCTCAAGCAACGCTGACATATTCTCCTTTAAGACGGCTCGCCGTGAACGCAGGATTACAAATACCGCCGCCGCATCGGTTGATGAGACGATTGCGCCCAGCAAAAGCCCTTCCTTAAATGTGAATTTTAAAACCAGACAGGCAAATCCTCCGACAAGCAAGGCAGTGATTGCCACTCCTGTTGTTGACAGCATTACTCCCTGCCAAAGCACGGGCTTGATAGACTTCCAGCGAGTGTTGAGTCCGCCTGAAAAAAGGATAAAAGACAAAGCGACAGTTCCAAGGAAATTAACGAGGCTGGCGTCGTTTAAGTAAAGTCTGCCTGGCCCTTCGGAGCCGGCAAGCATCCCAATTGCTAGAAATATGACCAGCAGTGGAAAGTTGAAGCGCTCAGACAGCTTGCTGGAAAAGACGCTCACAATAAGCAGGACAGCCGCAATTAGAAAAACATATTGAACATCCACAGTTCATTCCCCCTGAGAATAAGCAATGCTTAAGTTTAAAAATGACTGAATAGCGCGGAAAACAAAGTAATTACTCCCGAGTTTATAAAATCAATAAACAAAGCTCCAACCAGAGG
>Ga0075121_1001500_pt1 | contig 14347 bp, 15 predicted proteins | sample AntAceMetag02UKG_FD_69793 | JGI IMG/M metagenome (GOLD analysis project Ga0075121, IMG submission 69793) | Saline lake microbial communities from Ace Lake, Antarctica - Antarctic Ace Lake Metagenome 02UKG | ecosystem: Environmental > Aquatic > Non-marine Saline and Alkaline > Saline | place... | reverse complement strand
TCGAACAAAGGCAAGAGGCATTGGAACTTTTTTACCAGTTCCTGGAAACCAAAAAACTGGAGAGCCGTGTTACCCTCTCTTCTTAATTTTATTCGAATTTTTATTGCCCTATTACACTTATGCAGCACTGGGTATAAAAGTAATACGGAATTTTAATATTCAACAACGGGGGGCAGCCATTGCCCCTATGCGAATTTGTAATATATATGAAAATACTTGATGTCCTGCAAAAAGAAGCAATTTTAGCAAACCTGAGCGCCAGGGATAAAAAAGGTGTTCTGGATGAACTGGCAACTCCGGTTGCGCGTATCGCAAATCAGAACAAGGAGGCTTTCGTCAGGGTTTTAATTGAACGTGAACGCCTTGGAAGTACTGGGATTGGAGGTGGTGTCGGCATTCCCCACGGCAAATTCAAAGATTTGAAATCCCTGTATCTGGGGTTTGGCCTCAGTCGCAAGGGCGTTGATTTTGAATCCATTGACGGCCGGCCGACGCATCTGTTTTTTCTCCTTGTCACACCTGAAAACTCAACCGGCCTTCATCTGAGAGTGCTTGCAAAAATTTCAAGAATTCTTAAAAACGACGAGTTTAAGCAGCAATTGGTAAATGCTGTTGACAGCGACGAAATCTTTTCCATTATAAAAGAGGTAGACGAAGAGTTTTGAATTAAAAAATAACGTAAACGGCATCCTTCATCAAGGGTAGAAAGTAGTTTGCACTTTGTTGATCTCGTGTTTTGGCGAGGAAATTTGAAGCTTGAAATTTGAAAATGGGCAAAACAATAAGGATGTAGATGCATGATCTGATTTTAGCTTCGGCACCCGGTTGTCAACCGATCCTGCATCCCGTTCCGAAAAAAGTGTAAATTTATGAATGACGGACGCCCGTGAGAGATTTGAAAATATTTATAGTGACAGGCTGTGCCGGCTCCGGAAAGAGTACGGCCCTTGATGCTTTTGAAGACTCAGGGTTTTATTGTGTCGACAATATGCCCATCGCTCTTCTGCCTTCATTTCTCGGTTTACCCATTCAAACCGATCCTGAAGTTGCCGGATTCGCTTTTGTAATGGATTCGCGGGAGAAAGGATTTTTAGCGGAATACGGTTCCATATTGAAATCTATCAGGGAAGATGGATATGATTTTGAAATTATCTATCTTGAAGCCGTTGAAGAGGTCCTGATGAAGCGCTTCAGCGAGACCCGCCGTCAGCATCCGCTGTCTGGCGAAAAAACGCTTTTAGATGGGATTCGTTATGAGTACAAGCTGTTGCATGATTTGAGATCTGCGGCTGCCAGAATCATCGATACATCTCATTTTAATGTTCATGAACTGAAATCCCTTATTCAAAGTCTGGCCCGGAAAAACAAAAACCAGTCGGGTATGCGTATTGGTATCCTTTCTTTTGGATTCAAGTATGGCCTCCCGATGGATGCCAACCTTGTGATGGATGTACGGTTTTTGGAGAACCCTTATTTTGTTCCCGATCTTAGAAATCTGGACGGTAAAAATCCGGCGGTCCAAAAATTTGTTTTACGCAATGCAGACTGCAGTAAATTTTTAAAACATTATCTTGGTATGATTGGCTATCTGGTTCCCCTCTACGTAAAGGAGGGTAAAGCCTATCTTACCATTGCCGTCGGTTGTACCGGCGGCCGTCACCGTTCTGTAGCCATTGCATCGGCGGTTTATGAGTATTTGAAAAAATCCGGATATAAGGCCGGAATTACACACAGGGATATAGATCTTTAGTTGCCGTGCAGGGGGCAGGATGGGCACTGTGTAGAAGGTTGAACACCTCAATGAATAATAGGAAATTTTATGATCGGCATACTGATAGTCACCCATGAAAAGCTTGGAGACGCATTGATTGATGCGGCTGAATTTATTCTTGCTGCAAAACTTGAAGCCACTGCGGCGATATCCATTAATATAAATGAAAATGCTGAAAAATTGCGTGACAAAATTGCGCTTGGAATAAAAGATGTCGAACGGCAGCAGGGGGTTGTTATTCTTACCGACATGTTTGGAGGGACACCTTCCAACCTGAGCTACTCTTTTCTTGATGAAGGCCACGTAGAAGTTCTATCGGGGGTTAATCTCCCGATCCTGATCAAGGCGGTCAATGCCCGATCCAGCATGGACCTCAGCAAACTGGCCGAAGCTCTGGAGGTATATGGGAAAAAAAGTATTTCCATGGCCAGTGGTATATTAAAAGGACATAAGCGGAGTTAGATTGTGTTTTGGCGGGGATAAATGTAAACTTGGGAAGGAAGGTAAAAATAGTTTGTATTTTTGTGAATTATGTGCACATAACACCGCGCTCCGGGATAATGATGTGATTGTAGAAAATATTTTGGTTTTGAATTTCTTAACCGATAAACGGCAAAGAAAAAGGTTGAACCAAATACCGGTAATTAATTATCGGAAATCTGATTGGGAGGTAATATGAGTATAAAAATAGGTATAAATGGATTTGGAAGAATTGGGCGAGTGGTTTTCAGGGCAGCCCTGAAGCATCCTGATGTTGAAGTCGTTGCCATTAACGATCTCACTGATTCGGTGACCATGGCCCATCTATTAACTTATGACAGTGTCCACGGCAAGCTGGCGGAAAGTGTATCCGCCAAAGAGGACGCGATTGAAGTTGACGGTCGATCTATCCCCATAACCTCTGTTAAAGATCCGGCCCTTCTCAAATGGAAAGAATTCGGCGTGGATATCGTTGCCGAATGCACCGGACTATTCAGGGATGCTGAAAGTGCATCCAAACATCTTTCCGCCGGTGCCCGCAAGGTTATCATATCCGCCCCTGCCAAAGATCCTGATATTACCATTGTCATGGGTGTTAATTCCAGTCAGTATGATCCGCGCACTCACCACATAATTTCCAATGCTTCCTGTACGACCAACTGCCTGGCCCCGGTGGCCAAAGTGCTGCTGGAAAATTTCGGCATCCGGTGCGGGCTCATGACCACCATTCATGCGTATACCGGTGATCAGCGGATTCTGGATTTTCCGCACAAGGATCTCCGGCGTGCAAGAGCCGCCGCCCTTTCCATGATTCCCACAACCACCGGCGCTGCCAAGGCCGTGTCCCTGGTACTTCCCGAGCTGGCCGGCAAGCTCAACGGCCTTTCCGTCAGGGTTCCCACTCCCAATGTTTCTATTGTGGATTTAGTGGCTACGCTGGAAAAATCAGGGGTGACCGTGTCCGATGTCAACACCGCGCTCAAGGAAGCTTCCGAAGGATTGCTGGCAGGCGTTCTGGGGTATTGTGAGGCTCCGCTGGTCTCCACCGATTTTAATGGCTCGGCCCTCTCGTCCATCGTTGACGCTGGGACTACCTATACAATAGACAAGATGGTCAAGGTGCTCTCCTGGTACGATAACGAAACCGGCTATTCAACCCGTATGATTGACCTGGCCGCTATGATCGGGGAGCAGTTATAAGCCAACTATCGTCGGGGGAGGAATCCTCTAAATAACCCGCTATAAAAAATATGCAGGCATAAATGGATGGAGAAATCGTATGGAAAACAGAAAACCTTTGATCGCCGGCAACTGGAAAATGTTCAAAACCTCTCCTGAGGCAATCGATACCGCCTCCCGCCTTGCCGAATTGACCGCGAATGCCAACGTTGATGTTATGATTGCGCCGCCTTTTACAGTACTTTCGGTTGTGGCCGGAGCTATTAAGGGCAGCAAGGTGGCACTCGGAGCACAAGATCTTTTCTGGGAGGTCCAGGGCGCCTTTACCGGCCAAATATCAGCGCCCATGCTGTTGTCGGCAGGTTGCAGCTATGTGATCATCGGGCACAGCGAAAGGCGGCAGTATTTTGGTGAAACAGATGAGACCGTCAATAAAAAGATCAACGCCGCCATCAATGCCGATCTGATTCCCGTTTTTTGCATCGGTGAAACTGAAGGACAAAGAGAATCAAAAGAAACTTTTTCTGTGCTTGACAAACAGGTAAAAATAGGTTTAAAAGACTTTTCTTCAGACCATTTGGGGAAACTGGTTATTGCATATGAACCGATCTGGGCTATTGGTACCGGCAAAACCGCCACGACCGAGCAGGCTCAGGAGGTTCACGGATTTGTCAGGTCGCTGATTGCTGAAAATTTTTCAGATTCTCTTGCCGAATCGGTCAGGATACTGTATGGGGGAAGTGTTAAACCTGATAATATTAAAGAATTGATGAATATGCCGGATATTGATGGTGCACTTGTCGGCGGCGCCAGTCTCAAGGCGGAAGTATTCAGTGAAATTGTCCTTTATCAATAGGCCGACCGTTTAGCAAAAAAATATTATGTCAGTATTTTTTATAATTATACACGTCATTGTTTCTATCGCTTTAATTCTTATCGTTCTGTTGCAGACCGGTAAGGGAGCGGACATGGGTGCCGCTTTTGGCGGCGGAAGCAGCCAGACCCTGTTTGGCAGTAGCGGTGCTTCCACAATTCTGAGCAAGGCCACGACGGTTGCAGCAGTGGTTTTTATGCTGACCTGCCTGGTGCTGGCCTATGCGACCAGCCATCAGAAAACCGGAACATCTATCATGAAAAATTCTCCTGTACCGGTTGAACAGCCTGCGGCTTCGCAGGATACAGGCAGTTCTGCACAATCAGAAACGACACAGCCGGTGAAGGCCGATTAGTGTATTTTTGATCCGTACCTCATGTGCCGAAGTGGTGGAATTTGGTAGACACGCTATCTTGAGGGGGTAGTGGGTTACGCCCGTGCCGGTTCAAGTCCGGCCTTCGGCACCATTAAAAAGAATTGGCCGCAATCTGTTAAGATTGCGGCTTTTTTTGTGGTACAACTGAAAAATATTAATTACCAGCGTGAACCACAGGTGTACCCTTCATGGACCATAGGCGTAGAGAGAGAAAATTTCTTGACAATAAGCCTGCCTGACGGTTACTAGATAATTTTAATAAAGTTTGAATTGCCTATGATCGTGAGCTCAATAGCTTGAATAATATTATTGTCTCTTAGACTGTGTCAGCGTTGCGCTTCACTGCGTGTCTGCGTTAAAGACCATATACATAAAGTGTGTGATCTAAGCCGGATAAACCGGTGCTGTTGAAAAAGGCGTACGCCGCAAATCACAAATTTCAAGCACCAAAAGACAAACAATTCCCAAATTCCAATATCTAAATCTCAAATAAGAGCCGCAGCAAATTATTTACTCACACATCGCCTGGAGTTGTTTTGTTATTTTTGTTTACTTTATTTCGTCTCCGATCCCTATCCGGAAAGGCATAAAGATGGTATCTGCAAAAAATGGCCATTTACCTGAAAAACCTCTGACCTCCACCATGGAGGACTATCTTGAAGCGATTTTTAACCTGGAAAAAAGCAAAAGATTTGTTCGGGTCAAGGATATAGCCAGACAAATGGATGTGAAAATGCCCACGGTTACCAGCATGCTCAAGACCTTGAATGGCAGGGGGCTGGTCAACTATGAGAAATATGAGTACGTTGAGTTGACCGCACCCGGGGCCAGGGTCGGAAAGGAAATTTTCAGGAGGCATCAGCTCCTGTTCAAGTTCCTGACGGATATTTTAAGAATAGAACCCAAAACTGCCGATGAAGAGGCATGCAAAATGGAGCATACCCTTAGCACCGGCACCTTGAGCAGCATCACCGATTTTATGGAATTTATTCAGGCATGTCCCCGAGCCGGGGAGAGCTGGCTGAATCAATTTGAGGAATTTCGGTTGCATGGTCAAAGACCTGAAAATTGTGCAGTGCGAACCCGGGATTTTTCGTCTGAATTCAAGAAAAAAGTGGATTCCTTGACGTAACCTTTTACTGAACTATCAAATTGTTACATATTTTACAAAACGCAACTGTTTGAAGATATTTAATCATGTCCAAGACAAAAAAAGCGGGTGATGGTATTTTTAAAAGTATTCTGACCGCTTATGCAATTCTGATTTTGCACGTACTGCTGATTGCCGGATTGGGCCTGGTGGTCATTTTTTTTAGGGGCATCATTCAGTATCTGCTATGGATATTTCTTGGCGGGACCACGTTTTTGCTTGGCTCGGCTTACTATTTTTATCGCAGAATGAAGGCCGGGGGCAGGACATTACGCGAAACGCTACAGTCACCGTTGCTCAACGGCCGGGCAGTTGAAATAAATTTTTTGGGGGGAATTGCCTCTGTAAAACTGGGGCGCACGGAAAACCGGCCCCTTCTGGATGGCCCTTCGGATATTGAGGTTAAGCAACTGGACGACCCCGGCAGCCTTCTTGTCAAAGAACTCAATGAACTCGCCCGTCTGCTGGAAGATAATCTGATTACCCCTGCTGAATACAGCCAGGCCAAGCAGCACTTCTTTAAATCCTGAACAACTGCGGGCAAACCTGGCAGATACGAAAAATTCAACGGATCTTGCGCTGGTTTGTTACAAAAAATTGCGGTTTTATCTCTTGCAGGGTAAGGCCGAAGAAGGAATGTCATCATGAAAAAACTCAATATTGCGCTTCTTTCCGGTGGGGTATCTTCTGAACGTGAAGTTTCACTCAACAGCGGCGATCAGGTGTTTGAAGCCCTGGATAAGAAAAAGTACGATGTGACCCGATATGATCCCAAAACCGACCTGCAACGCCTGGTAAAAGATGCTGCCGGTATTGATGCGGCCGTTATCATACTTCACGGACTCTATGGAGAGGACGGCACGATTCAGGGCTTGCTTGATCTTCTGGATATTCCGTATCAGGGATCCGGTGTGCTGGGCAGTTCCCTGGCCATGAACAAGCTGGCTTCCAAGCAGATGTATGAACGGGCCGGTATTCCAAGTCCCCTGTACCTGGTTGCCGGACGGGATGAAGGGATAAATGGGGATCTGTGGATCGAGCGCCTGGGGTTACCTCTGGTGATCAAGCCGGTGGAAGGCGGATCCAGCATCGGGATATCAATTGTAAAAACCAGAGAGGAACTGGCCCTGGCAACCCGGACGGCTTTGGAGCACGACTCTACGATTCTGATTGAACAGTATATCGACGGGATCGAACTTACCGGCGGCGTTGTCGGCAATCAGGAACTTGAAGCATTTCCGATTATAGAGATTGTTCCGAACCCGAAACATGCATATTTTGATTATACCGCAAAATACACGGCCGGGGCAACCCGGGAAATATGCCCGGCCCGCATTGATGATGAGCTGACCCGTAAAGCCCAAAGTTATGCCAAAATGGCCCACAAGGCCCTTTTCTGCAGAGGGTACAGCCGAACCGACATGATCCTTAAAGGGGATAATTTTTATGTGCTTGAAACCAATACCATCCCGGGAATGACGGCCACGAGTCTGTTGCCCCAGGCCGCGGCGGTCGGTGGAACCAGCTTCACCCGGCTTATGGACCAATTAATCGAATTGAGCCTGGAAGAACGCAGGCCCGGCAGGATGGAAGAAGGGTGATGGGGGCTGAAGGTTGAAAGCGCAAGGGCGCTAGGCGTAAGGCGGAGGTCAGAATGCGAAATCGTAGGGTGGGCTGTGCCCACCAAATAGGCAGAATACCTCTTAAGGAGGTTCGCCGGAATCTGAACCGTTGATTCATAAATGATACATGGAAATATAAAAAAGATTGATTAATACCGGCTATACGCAACAGATAACACAGGGGGGAGTATATGAAAGTTTTAGTAGTGGGCGGCGGCGGCAGGGAGCATTCGTTTGTATGGAAAATTGCCCGGAGCCCCCGGGTCAAAAAAATTTACTGCGCACCGGGTAATGCCGGAATTGCAGGCATGGCAACCTGTGTTTCGATCAATGCCGAAGATGTTAAGGGGTTGCTTGAATTTGCCGTGAATGAAAAAATCGACCTTACGGTTGTCGGCCCCGAGGTGCCCTTGTCCATGGGAATCGTGGATTTGTTTGAAGCAAAACACCTGCGGATATTCGGAGCTTCCAGGAGAGCAGCCGAAATAGAGTTCAGCAAGTCCTTTGCCAAAAATTTGATGATCAAGTACAATATCCCCACTGCCAGGGGCGGGGAGTTTACCAGCTATAAACAAGCCCAGGCCTGTATTCACAGCATGGGGGCGCCCCTTGTCATAAAGGCGGACGGTCTGGCGGCGGGCAAAGGTGTTATTGTCTGCGATACCGTTAAAAAAGCCCTTGCGGCCCTTGATCTGATCATGGTGAAAAAAGAATTCGGTCCGGCCGGCAAAAAGGTTGTCGTAGAAGAATGCCTGTTTGGGGAAGAAGCTTCTTTTCTGGCGTTTACCGACGGTGATACCGTTTTGCCCCTGCCGTCTTCCCAGGACCACAAACCGGTATTCGACGATGACAAGGGACCCAATACCGGCGGCATGGGCGCATATTCTCCGGCACCGGTTGTCGATCGTTTCATGCATGATCGCATCATGAAAGAGGTCATGATCCCCACGGTCAAGGCCATGCAGGCCGAAGGGCGGCCCTATAAGGGCGTTTTATATGCCGGGCTCATGATCGACGGCGATAAGATAAATGTGCTGGAATTTAACGGCCGTTTCGGAGATCCTGAAGCCCAGCCGCTTCTCATACGCATGAAAAACGATATTGTTCCCATCATGGAAGCCGTGATCGACGGCCGGTTGAATGAATGCATGCTGGATATTGACGACCGGGCATCGATTTGTATTGTAATGGCATCCGGCGGATATCCCGGCACATACAGGAAAAATTTGCCGATCACCGGGCTGGACAAAGTTAGCCGAATGCGGGATGTGGTGGTCTTTCATGCCGGCACCGGCACCGTGAAAGACAAAATCGTCGCCAATGGAGGTCGGGTCCTGGGTGTGACGGCCCTGGGAGATACCATCGACAAAGCCATTAAAAAGGCCTACCAGGCCGTGTCCAAGATCACTTGGAAGGATGTGCAGTTTCGCAAAGATATCGGCGAAAAAGCCCTGGTCAGACTCGCTACCCCGGCTAAGGTGGGCATTGTGATGGGCAGTGATTCGGACCTTCCGGTGATGGAGGGCACCGTGGCAATAATGAAAAAATTCAAGATTCCCTTTGAAATGACGGTGGCCTCGGCCCACCGAAGCCCGGAACTGGCGGTTTCATTTGCCGCTACTGCCCGGGACCGGGGCATAAAGGTGATCATTGCCGGTGCGGGACATGCCGCCCATCTGGCCGGTGTTCTGGCGGCCCATACATCTCTGCCGGTCATTGGTGTTCCCATTGATTCCTCCTGCCTTCAGGGCCTCGATTCTCTTCTTTCCACGGTCCAGATGCCGCCGGGTATTCCAGTGGCAACGGTCTCTTTAGGTAAACCGGGTGCCAGAAATGCCGGTATCCTGGCGGCCCAGATTCTGGGGGTGGATGATGCAGAAATGCAGCAGCGTCTGGATGGTTTTAAAGCAGAGATGGCCGAACAGGTGGCAAAAAAGGCGGAAAAACTGAAGGACTATCGATAGACTTTATTTGTCAGGAAACAGATGGCCGCTCAGATATTTAAAATAGCACCGGACAGGCCGCCTTTCGATGCTGTAAATTCTGCCGCAGGAATCATTACAAACGGCGGCGTTGTTGTGTTTCCCACCCGGGGGCTGTATGGTCTTGGGGCGGATGCCTTTAATGAAAAGGCCGTCAGCCGCATTTTTAAAATCAAACAGCGATCAACAAAAAAGCCGGTACTGGTGCTGATTCATGAAATCCGGCACCTGGAGCGGCTGGTCAAAAATATTACACCGCTTGCCCGGCGGATCATGTCAGCGCACTGGCCCGGACGTGTCACCCTGGTTTTTGATGCGCTGGATACATTGCCGGCCGTGCTCACCGCGGGAACCGGGAAAATCGGCGTCCGCATGGCCGGACACCCGGTTGCCGCAGCCTTGTCCCGCGCGGTTTCCGGCCCGATTACCGGCACCAGTGCCAACTTGGCCGGAGGACCCGGATGCATGTGCATCCCGGATATGAACCCGGCCATCATCCAGTTTGCAGATCTTATTCTGGACGCCGGGCCCCTCAAAGGCGGCATCGGCTCAACCGTCGTTGACGTCACCGGTCGGTCACCTGTGGTGTTGCGGGAGGGCGCGGTTGGGGCAGTGGATCTTTTTTAAACGGGCATCTATAATAGATTAGTAGAGGGACATCGTGCGGCGTGTCCCCGCTGCTGTCTTATGTTGCTGATAGTTGTTTTTTGATTTGCATGTGCCCTGATTCTCAGCTTTATGGGTCAATAGTAGACCTTACCCCATTTTTCACACCCAATGCCTTGATCCAGGTGGGTGACCGGTGCGGATCAGCGAGTGTCTGGTCGTAACCAGTAAAAAAAGAAATAGCGGGTACAAATAGAAGGTAAAGTGACACCGTGCGGCATGAAACATTTAAAAATCAAGCGAAAAAAGTTCTACTATTTTACAGGGAGAGGTGTTTTTTTTTACTTGACCAGCCCTTTAATGGGTGACCCCAATGTGACCCAATAGCAAGAAAAGCTGAAAATTACTGGCATAAGTCAATTACAGCACTTGTTCACACTCACCTCAACTAATCATCAAATAAAAGGAGAAAAGACATGATTGGAGCATTGGTTGCAAAAAGCAAGGTCACTTCTTCATATGACTTATTAAACAGCAGAGATATAACCAAATTTCTCGCAAACTGGCACGATGAGTCAACTTTTGTCTATCCGGGCAGCATATCTGCGAGCGGAGAGTTCAGGGGCAAAAAAGCAATAGAAGAATGGTTCCAAAAGCTATTAGATCAATTCCCAACTTTTAAAATTACTCCCAAGAACGTTTGTGTAAAAAACGTACTTGATTTTGTGGGCACAAATGTTGTCACAGTGGAATGGGTCGAGGAGAATATAAACAAGGGCGGCAACAAAGTGCAAGTTAGTGGTGTGACTGTCATCACCCTCAAGTTTGGCAAGGCAACCCATGCCAAAGATTATATCTTTGCCACGGATGAGGAGCTAAAAAAAGCATGGGGTGAATAACAGATAATATTACATAGCTACCTGTGGAGCGCACTATCGCTACCGTACCAACCACAAGATATTGAATCGGTCACGTTGGAAAAAATGAAAATTTCTGGCATAAATTGAAAATAAAATCTAAAAAAATATGTAATGAGTCATATTTTGACAATCACGCCAATATTTGCTAAACAGACTTTGGGTTTGATTCTATCTTCGGCCATTTTGGATGAATTAAAGATAGTTTTCACCAGGCCATGAAAAACACGAAGACATTATGATTTTCTCCCTTCATGTATCTCCATGTTCATGGTAGATTAAATGGCGGAATTAGTACCAAGCCCCAAACTTTTATATCCGTTTAAATGAAATCTTGCACGCTCTTAACCTATAAAAAGAGGGGTGAGTAGACACGATGATTTTTATACAGAAAACCCCATTTCTCAATGAATACTGAGTGATGGGGTTTTGTCGTTTGTTGACAGGATGATCAGCAGGCAATAGATAGGATGTTTGAAAGAAAGTGTATCTGTGCTGAATTTGGATTATACCAGTTAACACATGTTTTTAGCGGTCTATTTTTCGTGTGATACTCTCAATCTATCAGTAATTTTTGGGTTTTAGACGAACCACAATATGTGGGATTCTCCATAATTTCTAAAAATCAACACTATCTATTGCAAGTTTCGTTGGTTAGCTGGTATTAATTATTGACCACTCTGGCAAGTAGTCCGCAGTGCCGGGTTCCTGATGAACTGGAATACTGTAAGTATTGGCAAGGAGTAATTAGCATCATTTCAGGATATCACATAGTTTTACGACCTATAACAAAGAAAAAGGCTAAACAATGTAAGGCGTTGAGAAGTATTCAGATTTGGATTCCTTCCAACAAACCGGAATTCTCAGTAAGTATCTAAAAATATGTCACAAAATTTACAAAAAAATTCTCTTTAAATCACATTTAAACTGGGAAAATTGAAAATGTCCGATTCGAATCAAAAAATCACGGAAATATTGGAACAGTATAAAGAATACCTTAAAACTGATGAGGCTAAAAAGCATCTCCAAGTCATGGAAGATGAGAAAAAAGAAGTCCATGAGTTGATGGAGAAGCTTTCTCAGATGGATAGAAAAAGTGATGAATTTTCAGAATACGTACTATTTGGATTACTACCCTATACTAAGACAAAAGTTGCAAAAAGGGTAAGTCTGTTTCCTGCTTTTATGAACATCAAAGCTTTCTTTAAAGAATACAAATATACAGAGGAAGAATGGAATCTGATCGCGGACAAGATTTATAAACTGTGCAACAATTTTAAGGATGACCCAAGTGAATTAGCTAAATACATAAAAGAATTTTCAAAAGATAAGTATAGTAGGAGACTACAGTGCGGTTCTCTAACTCCAGTTCTGTTCTGCATAAATGATGATTATCCGATTGTTAACAACAGAGCAATTAGAGCAATTAGGAGCTTGAAAATCATTTTAGGGGAAAAGGAAAAACTATCCCAAAAATTTTTGGACTATCCTGATAACATAAAAAAAATAGACAGCTTAGTTGAGAAATTAGGCTTCGAACTGTTAAAAGATCGCAATTATCAGGACTTATTTTTCTATTGGTACGATTCTGAAATCCTGAGTGAAGAAAGAAGAACTAAAAAAGCGGAAATTGAAGAGGGAGAAACCGCAACCGAAACAGAAGAAGAGGTTAAAAGAAGCGAAATAGATATTAAGAAGTTCATAGAACAGGTTGATCTTGAAAAGGGCTACGACTTTACCCCGCACTCGTTAGGTGATCCTCAGAGAATAAAAATAAATACCATAATATCGCTAAGCTCTAAAGCGAGATGGGTGCTGCCTCATTTTCAAAGGTATTTCGACTGGACCAAGAAAAACGTCAGGGATTTCTGGGAATCTATATTTAATGATTATTACGTAGGCTCATTCCTGCTATGGGATACGGATAGGACCCCAGAATTAGGGGTACAACCGATATTAGGTATCACCAAGAATGATGATGAAATTAAACCTGATGCAATTATATTAGACGGGCAGCAAAGAATAACCTCACTTTATTACGCTATAAAAGCACCAAGTTTTCCTCTCCGTGGGAGCAAAATCCCTCTATATCTCTATGTGAATTTCTTTCATTATTTTAATGAAAACTTCAGAGGCGATGTCATTGAGATCCACACCAAAAGAATCGATAGAAAAGATTCATTTGAAAGGATGATATTCCCACTCTACGAGTTAGAAAAATACAACAAATGGGTCGATGATCTGGAAGATTACCTCCTCACACTAACAGATGACCATGGCAAGATACGGAAAATAAGGAGAATAGTTGACAAAAAATTAAGGCATATGTGGGAAGGATTTGAGATACCCTACATTGCGCTGCCAGAAAGCGTGGAGCTATCTGAAGTCACGGATATTTTTGAAAATATCAACACAAAAGGAAAATTGCTGAGCGTTTTCGATCTTTTAATTGCGAGATTGTACAAATATCAAATTGAATTGAAAAAAATGTGGGATTCTACTCTAAAAACCTATCCAAACATATCAAGATACTACAAAGCTATACCAAAGACCCCAATATACATACTTCAAGCAATGTCCCTTCTTTATGGAAAAGGAAGCTCTGCAAAGCGAGCTGACATCCTGGACATATACTCAAAAATCTATGAAAAAAATGATAGGGTGTTTGAAGACGACTGGGATGACACAGCCGACTATATGAATAAGGCAATCGAGAAAGTAGAAAACATGAGAGATGGGTTCGGTGTCAAGAGTGTAAGAGAATTACCATTCGCCCCTATGATACCAGTCTTAGCAGCACTGCTAAAAGAAATCGATGAGAACGATAAAAAAGCAGAATGCTATAAAAAAGTGAACAAATGGTATTGGTCATCTATTTTTACAAATGCCTATTCGCAAGCTGCAGACTCGCAAATGACACAAGACATCAGAGAACTTAAGAAATGGTTTGCCGATGACACAGAAATCCCAAAAACAATTATCCAGATGATAAGAGAAATATCTAACCTGTACTTCAGGGATATCCAAACAAAATCAAATGCAAAATATCGAGGTATAATGTCTCTAATCGCTCGGGAAGGGGCCAAAGATTTCGACACATCCCAGACGTTGGAAAATGCAAGAGGGAACGACAAGGACCACATTTTCCCAAAATCATTCAATTTCGGTTTCGGATCAAACAAGCATGTCCATTCCATCCTAAACATGACCTGGATGTCAGTAACAGCCCAATAAATTCCGGTAAAAGCCCAAAAAATGGTAGACATCATTATCTCAATGTAGTAGATACATGATATATGAGACTTCCAATTGATGTATCAAAGATTTCTGAAAAAGATAGAACCAACCCGACTGTTTTATTACTACTGGAAAGTATTCAAAAGCAGGCGG
>Ga0075121_1001498_pt1 | contig 14352 bp, 12 predicted proteins | sample AntAceMetag02UKG_FD_69793 | JGI IMG/M metagenome (GOLD analysis project Ga0075121, IMG submission 69793) | Saline lake microbial communities from Ace Lake, Antarctica - Antarctic Ace Lake Metagenome 02UKG | ecosystem: Environmental > Aquatic > Non-marine Saline and Alkaline > Saline | place... | reverse complement strand
TGTAAATGTGAATGTAAACCTCAACTAGCTAAAATCCAGGAACTCCAGGATTACTTTGTCGATAAGAGTGTCTGGATTATCGGTGGTGATGGCTGGGCCAATGATATTGGTTATGGCGGTCTTGACCATGTTGTAGCTTCAGGTAGGGATGTTAATATTCTCGTCGTAGACACTGAAGTGTATTCTAATACTGGCGGACAGGCTTCAAAAGCTACTCCGATTGCTGCTGTTGCTGGATTTGCAAACGCAGGTATGCGCAAACCTAAAAAGAACTTAGGTTTTATGTGCATGGCTTATGGTGATGTTTATGTTGCGTCTATTGCTCTTGGAGCAAATAGAAATCAGACATTGAAAGCATTCCAGGAAGCCGGAGCTCATAAAGGACCTTCAATCATATTAGCATACGCTCCATGTATTGCTCATGGTATTGATATGTCGAAAACACAAATTAAACAGAAACAGGCTGTAGAATGTGGTTACTGGCCATTGTATCGCTACAACCCGACTCTTGAAAAACCATATATATGGGAAACAAAAGAGCCTACTGGAAACTTCCAGGAATTCATTAGAAGTGAACGTCGTTATACAGCATTAAAGAAAACTGCTCCTGATATGGCTGAAAAGCTGTACGGTTTAGCTGAAGCTGATGCTAAAAGACGTTTTCAGTTCTTCAAAAACATGGGAACAATTATGTAATTAATACATAAGTTCTAAATATTTAAAGCCCTCCGGCTATCCGGAGGGCTTTTTTTGTGTTGTAATCATTTAGTGTAAATTATTAAAAACTGAACGAAAGCTATTTAATCTGAATAATGGCTGAAAACGTCTACTATTCCGGCGGTTTACGGAGAAACCGCCCTACCCAAAGATGAAACAATGTACAGGTAGGGACAGCTTTCCGCAGCTGTCCGATGCAACACGCAGCGGTTTACGAAGAAACCGCCCTAACCAAACTCCAAACAATGCACAGGTAGAGGCCATTCTGTGGGAAGAGACATTTGCTAGCAACAACTATAGAGACGCAATATTTTGCGTCTCTACCGCAGACTCACAACAAACTGCAAGGGTAATAAACTACCTCGACGCAAGCGTACGAGGTATTAACGCGTTTCAAAAAAGCTTAGCAAAACTAAGCTTGTATTGAAACGCCCAAAGAGGCGGGAAATTAAACCCACTTTTAGATTCAAACACTAATTACTCATTGTGTTTATCGAGATAATTATCTATTCTTTTATCAAATAAATTAAACAGCAACACTGCCGCCCAAAGTACTGCAAGAGGAATCATTAAAGATACAAATGCATAGAACGGTCCGATTGCTCCGAATAAAACTCCGATTGTTTTTTCTCCAGTTATTCCACCTGCTGCAAGAAAAATCATCAACAAAACCATCATAGCGCCGTTATCAAGGTCTTTAACGCTTTTTAGGGTTACTGACGCCAAAGTAGGATAAACCGGCCCTAAAAGGAACCCTATTAATGGAAACAAGTATGCTACTAGAGGAACGTTGCTCCAACTGGAAATTTCATGCGTCTGTGCAAATATTAATGCAGGTTTTAATAAGAACAACATAATAATTATATAAACACAAGCTGCCGAAACAGAAATCATTAAATATCTGTTCCATTTTATTTTCCTTAAAATAAAAACTCCCATGAGCCTTCCAATTGCGTATGTTCCTGTCAATATACTGGCAAGCTCAATACCTATATTTATTTTTATATTTAGTCCTGTATTATTAAATGTGGGAAGCCATGTCATTAAACTTGCTTCAACATACAAATAAAACGCTGAAACAAACAAGAAGATTAAGGCTAGTGGATTCCTCAATATTCTCCACATTTTACTGTATTCACCCTTTGCAGAGACACCTGCCTGTAAAACCTTCTCTTCTTTTACTGGAATAAAAAACCAGAAAACAATTACACAGACTGCCATCCCTGTAAAAAGCCAATATATATGCGTCCAGCTAACACCATCATTTTTCACAAAAAGTCCAAACAGCCAATAACTGGCAAACTGTGCAGACATATAACAACCCTCAAGCAAACTTATAGTACTGGCATGTTCTTTTTTACTGTTTGTTACTGTTGTAACCAGCGTATAAATACAAATTTTTGTAATAGCAAAGATTGCACCGATTGCACCAAAAAGGAGAAGAAGCGCCCAAAATTTATTTATAAAAGGAAAAACTGCGCAGACAAAGCCTATGAAACATAAACCATATATTAAAGATTTTCTGTATCCTATCTTTACAAGCACTCCAAATACTAATAGACAGATCAGTAGATTTAATCCGTCACGTATAACTGGTAAATTGCTGGCTGCGGAATAGCTGGTATGATAAAACTTAATTGCAGCTATTATTGCAGGCCCTTCAGTATTTGCAATTAATGAAAACAGGCAGAAGTTAACTATTATTATGAGTTTAATAATCCATGTTGGTCTTTTCTGTTGTACATCTTCCATTTAAAATCCTCTTTCTCGTAACGTTCATTAATATTCAGAATCGAACATTCAAATAACTATTGTATTCATGTTTATATCTTATTTCCTCTACTTTTTCAATATCTGCTTTTTGTTTGTGTTTAAAGGCAAGTTTTTTTTAAATCAGGCAATTCATTTGATTCAGCGATTATAAATATTTAGAGTTATTTATACAGAAAGTATTTCCTTAACAAAATCATATATACTCCCTTATCTTAATGTAGGATTAGTCTTAATTTTAAACAGATTGTTGTATTTTTAGTTTTTTTGCAATATAATATTTTTTAAAAAAGAGATAAGGCAAATGAATTTTAAAAATCTTTTAACTCTATTATCAGTATTCATAATTTCCGGTTGCTCGATGCTCAAAAATAATGCCAACTTTTTTTCAGATGCAAATTTAACTGCTCCTGATTCATCAGTTTTGAAAACGAATGACCCTTCCTTGTCCGCCATAAGCAATAAATCTTCAGATCTATTAAAAGAGACTATAGATTTAGTTGATAAGTATATTCAAAGCACTGAAGGGCAACCTGAATACAGGTCTTTTGTAAATCAAACTCTAAATATGGATACTAGCCAACAAGTTGAATACTATAAATCTCTTAGTAGCGAACAAAAAAGCAAGGTTAATTCTTCTATAGCAAACAATAGCTTTATGAATAAACTTAATGTTTCTTCAGATCTATTAAAGCAAGCTTATACACTAAAAGATGAAATTGCACCAGGCCTTAAGAAAAATCTATTATCTTCTCTAACTCAGTTTAATAAAGAAAATCCATTGTTAAAAATATCAAAACAGATTAGCTATTCGATTGATAAATTAAAATTTCTTTCAGGACAGTATAAAATAGCTCAACAAATTAAGCAAATTAAATAAATTAGATATTATTCAATATAGTGAACTTATAATACTTTCAAACAATAATCTAATTAAGGAGAACTAAATGCTAGCTAACATTATTGGTGGGATACTTATTATTATGGGTATAATCTTTTTATTTAAACCATTAGCATTAAAACAAAAATTAATAAAAAAAAGTACCAAAACAATAAAGAGATACTTATTCGCAATTGCTCTTATCGTCGGTATTTTTTTAATAAGCTCTGCCTGGGAATACCATGGAATAATAGCTATTATTATTACAGTGATCGGTGTCATATCAATAATTAAAGCGTTTGTTTTTCTTAAGGCAGGTATTGTAGAAAAACTTGTTTCGTTTATAGAAAAGCAGGGGATCACATTTTTTAGAGTTTACGCTATTCTTCTCATTATTATTGGTATTCTAATTATTTTCGGACTACATCATAGTGCTGCTTCAATAACATATTAATTCAAAATTCATAAAAAGAGCTTTCGTTATTATAATTAATGTCAGCTCTTTTTTTATTCCTCCACTCCCTAATGCTCAATAAATGGCGCAAAGTCCTATTTTTTAAAAAAATCTGAACCATAAATAGAGCGCAGCAAGAAGCAGCGACTGGACCATAAAGGGGAAACCATAACAAAAGAATCTTGCAAAGGTAATAGGATAACCATTTCTCTTCCCAATTTTTGATACCACAATATTTGCCGAAGCACCAATTAAAGTTCCGTTACCACCAAGGCAGGCCCCGAAAACAAGAGCCCAAACTAATGGACTGGGGCCGTATTCACTACCTCCATACTGAAGCATTAGCTTTTGTACAAGAGGTGTCATTGCTATCACAAAAGGAATATTGTCTAGGACAGATGAAAAAATGGCACTCCCGAAAAGTATAACTAAACATGCGGCAAACATATTATTGCCACAATAATATAACATTTTGTCTGCAAGTATGCCTATTACACCGGTCTGTTCCATTGCCCCGATTAAGATAAACAGGCCTATGAAAAACAGAATTACATCCCATTCTACAGCTTTAAGCATATCTTCTGTTTCACTTTTGCACAATATAAGCATCACACACATACCTGCAATACTTATCACTCCTGCCTCTAAATTTAAATAATGATGTATAAAAAAGCCTATAAAAACACAGCAAAGTACTGTTAATGCTATGCGCATCTTTTTTATATCCCTAATTGCGAGTTTTGGGTAGGATTTCATTACTCTTACTCTAACTGAGTTTTCAACTCTAAAATTTTTCTTAAAAATAAATAGAGAGGTAAGAATAAAAACAATAGCTATTAAAAGAATACCAGGCGCCGTGTAATATACAAAATCCATAAATGATAGATTAACTCTTGACCCTATAATTATGTTTGGAGGATCACCGATCAGGGTTGCTGTGCCACCAATATTGGACGCAATTGCTTCCAAAATTAAAAAGGGCATTGTAGGTACTTCAAGTATCTGTGTAATCAGTATAGTTACAGGTGCAAGCAGGATTATTGTTGTTACATTATCCAAAAGTGCAGAAAAAATCATTGTTATAACCATCAAAGAGATAAAGATAAGCAATGCACTGCCCTTTGCTTTTTTGGCTAGATAAATAGCTATCCATTCAAAAAAGCCAGTTTCCGCTAGGACATTAACGCAAGTCATCATTCCTACCAACAAAAAAAGCACATTCAGGTCTATGGTTTTCATTGCTTCTTCAAAACTTATTAACCCTAAACCTATTACTGCTACTGCACCGAGAAGTGCAGAAAGGGATTTCTCTATTTTTTCCGTGGCAATGAAAAAATATACAATTAGAAAAATTATCACGGAAGCAATCATGTTTACTTAAACCTTTTGTATTATTTATTGCTATTAACAAGTTAAACTTGTTTTTTGTTTTACTTAACCTTGCTTACTACCAGCAAATTAAAAAGCAAATTCTGCATATCATGCTATACTGCTACAAGAATTTTATCAATAATTGTATATCTATCTAAAATCCCTAGCAGCTTTTTTTCTTTATTGACTACATATAAAGTTTCACTATTATTTACTGTCATCTCAAAAATTATTTCCATCATAGTTGCGGTTGGCGAAATAAGAGGCAGTTTCTTGTCTGTCAGTATTTTTTCTACAGTTAAAGATTCATCAACCTTAAAATATCTTTCAAAAGGATCCATATGCTTAACAAAGGAAATTTGGTGTAGACTGAAAAAAAATCTAGGCATCCCGTAACTAAACAAATCATGACAAGATATAATGCCATGTAGAACATTGTCTTTATCTGTTACAGGTAGAGAATCAGTATGATATCTATGTAATGTTCTAGCTGTGTCTTTCAAAGTAGCATTTTTTGAAATTCTACCGATTTGAGGCCTCATTATATCGGAGGCAATGATATCATTGCCTACCTCTATATCACTTTCAGATATAATGCTACTAATGGCTTCAACTGAATCTGCCTTTAATATATTGTCCCTTACTTTAGAGGAACTTAGTAGACGTGTTATCCCTGCGCGTGTTTTTAAAAGATAATTAGCCCGAATTGCAGGAATAAGGTTAAAAATAAAAAAATGAGTTGGTTTATCATCTAAGCTTTCGAAATTTACACCTTTTTGCGAAACAGCAAAAACTGTATAGGATAATTTTAGACCCTCAACTCTTGCATGCGGAAATGCAAATCCTTCACCAATTGCCGTAGTTTGCTCTTTTTCTCGCCTTAGAATTTCGCTTAACAGAAAATCTCGGCTAAAGCTTTCTGTCGCTATTGATGTATTCTTGTACAGCAAATCAAAAATTTCATTGATAATGTCGGCTTTATCGACGATATCTTTTTTGAAATTTCTAATAATGCAATTTTCTTTGAATATAAAACTAAGCTTCATTGTTTAATTTATCCCCACTTCAGACGGGTTATACCGGAGATACATGCCTTTGGCTTGTAAAATTTTTGGTTTTGATTCATCGCCATAGGTTTAGCGTAAAAAGAAATAACTTTTTTTACCTTATGCCTAATATACTCAAACCCAAATAATTTTCGATAAATAATAATAATAAATGAGATAAAAATCCCACAACGAAACCAAAAATTTTAGCAAACTGATGGCAGCCACATCCAGCAGTACAAAAAACAGAATCGTTTATTTTACAAAATATTGTCCCTCTAATAACTATTTCCTATATTGCTTCTGGACGGTCGTACAAACCTTTGGTAAGATGACAAAATTGATAATCTTTAGCAAACCTATTAAGGCAACCGGGCAACCCTAACATTATATCAATAAAATTGCTCTGAAAAAATAAAACCTTATTAAAAGCACCTATAAGAGCAATATACTATAGTATACTATGCTTAAATATTTTTAAATAAAAGAGGTTTTTTATAAACCTTAAACCTTTCCAGTATTATCAACATCTTACATATTGAGGCTAAAAAGGGCTTCTACGACCGGAGTTATTAACAGTTTACTATAGTCTACTGCACTTAATTAGTGTATAGTAAAATACAAAATGATTTGACTTTTGTATCTTATGCTCTATTCTATATATCAAGATAAATCTTGTTTTTGCCTTTTTACTTCTGCTTAAAATCACGATTATGTTGATTATAAAGAAGCTTAAAAGCAAATTTCTGTACACTATGTAAACAAAGGCAGCACTGCAGTATCTTTCAACTCAAACAGTTTTCTAAGGAATTATGAACGAGTTATTCGAAAAGCAAATTTCAAATCTCAAAGAGGTGCATTTTCATGTTCTTTACTGGGCGGCTTTAGCTGAAGGTAAAGGGAAAGACTACAATATCACCAATATATTTGACGATTTAAAGTTTATTGGCATCACACGAACTAAACAGAGTGCTGTTTCTTTTGTAGAATCTCTTGCCGCGCTTTGCTTTATAGGAATTAATAGCAACAGCAATCGGAAAAATATTTATATAACTAAACATGGCGCAAAAGCGCTAGAATCTTTAATCGCAAAAGGTAGTTTTCAAATCAAAAAATCTATGTTTCTGGAGGTAACTAAATGAATATAGGAATAGGGGGCGCAGGCGGAAAACTGGCTTCTTTGGCGTCAAACGGTGAGTGTACAATAGTTAATGTTTCTGAGCTCGAATTATCAAAGATTGAAGCTAATAGTAAACTTCTGGCCGTCACACATTCTGCAAGAGGTCAATTAAGAGGATCAGGCAAAAATCCAGCTATAGGTAAGGAAGCATTTGTCTCAATCGGTGAAGAACTTAAAAATCTAATTAAAGGAAACATTGTTTTTTCATCTACTGGTGGAGGAACTGGAAATGGCATCGTTTCTGAATTGCTTGATAAGATCTCACAGAAAGAAGAACCGGTTATCCTTGAAGAAAGAACTCTTTTTGCTTTTATTTTACCATGTTTGAACAGAGAGTCGTCTGAATATGTTGAAAACACAATTGAATTTCTCGGCAGTCCCGTTTCTTCAGCAATTGACAGCGGAAACACCGGAAACATTGCACTGTTTTCCAACAAGCTTAAATTTGAAGGGCGTATTGCCGAAGCTAACTATAACAAAATGATAGTTGATTCCTTCAATTCTTTCTTATCAATACCAGTTAAAGGAGAGATGTATAAACTTCTTGATGGTCATATTGATTTTGAAGATTTTGATTTATTCAGATCAAAACCATATTTTAATCATTTTACACAGTTTTCCTGGGACACGGAAAAACCGTTTGAATCTCAGTTAACATCAAATTTTAATGGTTTACTACTCCCTCCGGAAAGAGCCATTGAAGTTATGTTTCTTATTGAGTTGCCAGATGAATCCCTAACTCCAAAGTTTTACGATGTTCTCGACTATTTTGCCAATGATGACATTGCTCCGGTATATGGGGTCGTTCACAATCCCGAACTATCTAAACCACAAATTACAGTTTCTATGCTTTATTCACGCAAACCGCGCGAACTGGTAGAAGATTTTAAGAGTGTGTCAGATAAATATACTCGCAATAGAATTAAGAAGTCTTTGGAACAGCATGTTGTTCTGCAAAACCATAAGCTTGACAAAATGAACGAAGCAAGAAGAATGGTGGAAGAAAGCGGATCAAATTCAGGAGACGTTCTGGGTTTCTTAAAAAGAATAGGAAAACTATAATGGCCAGGGATTAATCACCTCCCAATATATTGTTAATTAAGATAAATCTTCCCGGTTATTCAACGGCCAGCCCCGTCGGATGACTGGGGGACTCGTATTTTTGTCTTTTTGTTTTATCGCGTCAGGCAACATTGTTGATTATGAGTATGTTTAAAAGGAAATTCCTGAACACTTTAATTAAGCACTATGCCTGCAGTCGGGTAGCCCAGCTCATCCAGATGCAGGCTTTAGTTTTGTACAACAAAAACTATATGATTCTCTAAAAATAATTGAGGATAAAAATCCGACCAAGAAACAAAAAAAATACCTCCGGTATATTATAAAGAAAGGTTCTAAAAGTGAAAACAGAATCTGCTATTTTTGAACTGAAAGAACGGAAAGCAAAAGCCAGCCTCGGTGGAGGTCAGAATAGGATTGACAAGCAGCACTCTAAAGGCAAACTAAGTGCGCGCGAAAGAATCGAACTCCTACTGGATGAAGGTAGTTTTGAGGAGTTTGACTTATTAAAAGAACACAGATGCACTAATTTTGACATGGAAAAACAACAATTTCCATCAGATGGTGTAATTACAGGCTACGGTACAATAGATAAAAGAACGGTTTTTGTATTCGCCCAGGATTTTACTGTTTTTGGCGGTTCATTATCAGAAACATATGCTGAAAAAATCATAAAAATAATGGAAATGGCGGCCAAAGTAGGCGCTCCCATTATAGGGCTTAACGATTCCGGAGGAGCCAGAATTCAAGAAGGCATAGAAAGTCTGGCCGGATATGGTGAAATTTTTCTAAAAAATGTTAAATTTTCTGGAGTTATACCACAAATTTCAGCAATACTCGGGCCTTGTGCCGGAGGCGCAGTTTATTCGCCCGCAATAACTGATTTTAACATAATGGTTAAAAATACAAGCAGCATGTTCGTTACAGGCCCAAAGGTAGTAAAAACAGTTACGAATGAAAACGTCGACTTTGAAGAACTCGGCGGGGCTCTTGTCAATTCCACCAAAAGCGGCAATGCCCATTTTGCTGCCGAAAACGAAGAAAACGCACTTCAGATTATAAGAAAACTTATTAGCTATCTACCTCAAAACAATATGTCTGCGCCAACGATAGAGCCCTGTAACGATCCTCAAAATCGTGAAGACGAGTTACTTAATGAAATAATTCCGGAAAGCCCAAATGTTCCATATGATATGAAAGAGGTTATTACATCGGTGGTTGATAACGCGGATTTTCTTGAAGTTCACGCGCTTTACGCTCCGAATATAATTATTGGTTTTGCCAGATTAAACGGAAGAAGTGTTGGAATTGTAGCCAACCAGCCTAATTATTTGGCCGGTGTTCTAGATATCAACGCCTCAAGAAAAGCAGCAAGATTTGTAAGGTTCTGTGATGCATTTAATATACCTATTGTAACACTTGTTGACGTCCCCGGTTTTCTACCTGGAACAGCACAGGAGTACGGCGGAATAATAACTCATGGCGCAAAACTTCTTTTTGCCTATGCCGAAGCAACAGTACCTAAAATCACTGTAATTACCAGAAAGGCCTATGGCGGCGCATATTGTGTTATGAGCTCACGACACATAGATGGTGATATTAACTTTGCATGGCCTACTGCTGAAATAGCTGTTATGGGAGCAGAAGGGGCGGTCGAAATTGTTTTTAACAAGGAAATTAAAAGCTCTGAAGATCCCAAAAAATCTTTACTCGAAAAAATTGAGTACTACAAAAAAGAGTTTGCCAATCCTTATCAAGCTGCCAAAAGAGGTTATATAGATGACATAATAACGCCTTCTCAGACGAGGTTTAGGTTAATAAGGTCTCTGGAAGTGCTATCTACAAAAAGAGACTCTAATCCTCCCAAAAAACATGGAAATATACCGCTGTAACTATTCAAAAAATAATCTGAGGTAAATTATGGTATGGATATTAGCTATAACAGGAATACTCGGTGTTTTCTCCGGACTACTCCTTTTATGCATTTTTTTGCTTATAGTTCAAAAAATCGCTGTTTCCGGCTGGAAAAAAAACAAGAAAGAAAATGTTTTAGATTTTAAAATTGATGGAGGTGAAGTTTCAGGTGAAATTGCTGCTGCAGTAGCTGTGAGCATATACTTAAATGTTCGCTCCTTTAAAGAACAGAAAAAGCTGTTAACCATACAAAAGGTTACAAAGCCATTTTCTCCATGGATTAATAGTGGAAAGATAAGAATGATAACTGAATGGAATGAAGCTTACAATAGGAAAAAATAGATATGAAACAGTTCAATTTCAAAATAAACGGCAATAAATACAAGGCAGATATTAAGTCTGTGATAGACGACAAAATAACAGTTGAAATTAACGGCGTAAACTATGATGTTGCTGTTGAAAGTGAAAAGAAAAAAACTCCTGTATTAACAGTTCCTAAAGTAATAAATACCGCACTATCAGATAATCAAAAAACATCTAAACCCGGCACAAGTAATTTGGATATAATAACCGCTCCAATACCTGGCAGTATCGTTAAAATTAACTGTAAGGTTGGCAGCACCGTAAATGTCGATGATACAATCATGCTGCTGGAAGCAATGAAAATGCAGAACGAAATACGAGCTACAGCCAACGGTACAGTCAAAGAAATTTTCGTTAAAGAGGGTGATGCGGTTATGGAAGGCACAGAATTAATATTAATTCAATGAACAGTTAATAATTAAAAATTAATAGCTAAACGATTCACGATTAATGGTAAAGAAAGAAAGTTAAACGTTGATGAGAGCGGAAAATATAAGTTTGCATTAAGAATAATAAAACTTTATAAACAAGCTCAGTATTGCTCTAAAAGAGGCAAATGAAACAGATTATTGGCTTTCTTTATTGCTTGATTCAGGTTATATAACTCAAAAGATGTATAACAGCATTAATCCAAATATAACAGAAATATTAAAAATATTGGTGTCTATCGTTAATACGTCCAAAAAATCTTTATATATAAAAAATTAGTCAAGTTATTATTTTTTAACTTTTCATTGTTAATTGGAGTTAAACATGAATGGGGTATTAGATCTTTTCAGTAAAACAGGTTTTGTTAATATCGAACTTCCTTCGATATTGATGATTTGCATAGGTATAATCCTAATTACATTGGCCATAACAAAAAAATGGGAGCCTTTGCTTTTAATTCCCATTGGCTTTGGAGTAATTGTAGGAAATATACCTTTTGAACCTGGCCACATGATAGGTGTTTACGAACCGGGAAGCTTTCTGAATTTTATTTACAGCGGAGTAAAAGATGGCATATTCCCCCCCTTAATCTTTTTAGGACTGGGTGCTATGACTGATTTTTCTTCCCTTTTAGCAAACCCAAAACTGATTCTTCTAGGAGCTGCAGCTCAGGTAGGTATATTCATAACAATACTGGGCGCTATTGCCTTGGGGTTTACTCTTCCAGAAGCAGCATCAATTGGAATTATAGGTGGCGCAGACGGGCCAACGACTATTTTTGTTAGCTCCAATCTTGCCCCTCATCTAGTCAGTGCTGTCGCGATAGCAGGCTATTCTTATATGGCATTGGTTCCCTTAATACAGCCACCAATTATGAAGCTGTTAACAACTGATAAAGAGAGAAGAATCAAGATGAAACCTCTAAGACAGGTTTCACAACGAGAAAAAATTATATTCCCCATTGCTGGATTAATTATTACATGTTTTCTTGCTCCGGCCGCAATTCCCCTCCTTGGCTGTTTATTCTTTGGCAATATTCTAAAAGAGTGTGGCGTAGCAGATAGACTGGCTAATACAGCTAGAACTTCAATGATTGATATTGTAACGATTTTGCTCGGTTTTTCAGTAGGTGCCAGCACACAGGCAAATATGTTTTTAAAATGGAGTTCAATACAGATATTTTTACTCGGTGCATGCGCTTTTGCGATAGCCACAGCTTGCGGAATACTGTTTGCCAAACTGATGAATGTCTTCTGTAAAGAAAAAATCAATCCTCTTATCGGTTCTGCAGGAGTTTCGGCGGTCCCGATGGCAGCACGAGTTTCACAAATGGTTGGCCAGAAATATGATAAATCAAACTATCTGCTGCTCCATGCCATGGGGCCGAATGTCGCGGGGGTAATAGGCTCTGCTATTGCAGCAGGAATTCTCCTTGCGATGGTTAAATAGAATCTTCTATAATTACCCAGATAATGGAAAATAATATCTATTATTCGGAAGGTAGGGACAGCTCTCCGAGCTGTCAGCTTTTGAGCTACATGGAGATAAAAACCGACTAATTAAAAAGATTTATCTTGAGTTATTTTTGGTAAAATCTAGAATCTTATCAATAGTTGAAAATGCCATGCATGTTACGGTATCAGCTCCGCCGTAATAAATAGCCATCCTGCCGGTATCGCTGTCACATAGTGCAGCACATGGAAAGACAACATTTTGAACATCTCCAACGCATTCATACAGTTTCTGCGGGGATAATAAATATGGTTCAGATCTGGCAATGACTTTCCATGGCTTTTCCAGATCAAGCAATGCTGAACCAAAACTGTACACAAAGCCATTACATGAATTAAGCACTCCATGATATATCATCAACCATCCCTCAGATGTTTCTATGGGAACATGGCCTGGACCAATTTTTTTACTCTGCCAACCTCTCGTAGGAGCCATTACAAAACGATGCTTACCCCAGAATGTCATATCCGGACTTTCACTATAAAATATATCGCCAAAAGGTGTATGTCCTGTATCGCTGGGGCGGCTTAACATTGCATATCTACCATTTATTTTTCTAGGAAAAAGAACTCCATTTCTATTCCATGGTAAAAAAGCATTTTCCATTTGATAGAATTTTACAAAATCATATGTATATGCTATCCCAATTGTATAACCATGATCTCCGTTACACCAAGTTACATAGTATCTATCATCAATTTTAACTACCCTGGGATCATATCCATATTCAAATTCACTAATTTCAGGATTTTCACGAATAAAATTAATTCTCTCCGGGTTAATATCCCAGTTAATTCCATCTTTACTTTTACCGCTGTGTATCAGCATTTCTCTTCTCTTGTCATCACACCTGAATACACCTCTAAACTCACCATTATAAGAAACAACAGCGCTGTTAAAAATACTGTTGGAAGTGGGGAGCAAATCTCTCGGAATAATGGGGTTTTTTGTACTTCTCCAAATAGTTTTATCTGAGACTCCGCTACATTTTTCCCACGGAATATTCGGTATACTTTCTCCAACAAATTTATATTTACCCATTTTTTCCTCTCCTTATAATAGTTCATTACAACATAAAAAAGCTTTATGCCTAACAATATTTCCATTATACACAGATAAAATAATATTTGCAATATTTTAGCCTTAGATAACTAAAAAGGCAGAAAAAGAGGGTAGGGACGGCTCTCCGAGCTGTCCGTCAACATATCGATGCAAAAAAGGCGGTTTAAGAACAAACCGCCCTACCTGTTGTATACAAAAGGAACGTTGCATCTTAAATGATTAAACATAAACGTGTTAATAACAAAGATTGCCTGTTACTTTTATCATATAATTTCCACACAACATTCCTTACGGAAAATAAATGAAACATTTTACCGCAAAGAATTGCATACAGAAAAAAATCGCATAATTGTTCCATAACAATACATAAAATGGGGACAAAAAAAGTAGGGATAGCTCTCCGAGCTGTCCGTCAACATATCGATGCAAAAAAGGCGGTTTAAGAACAAACCGCCCTACCTGAGGCTATTTTTTATCTCCGATGAATTAAAACTTAATTTCATTCCACTTCAAGTTCTTCTGCATCTTCGTAAGGGATGCTTACTCTACCAAGGATTGTTACTATTTTCCCAACAATCAATCCACTGACCAATGC
>Ga0075121_1001496_pt1 | contig 14361 bp, 14 predicted proteins | sample AntAceMetag02UKG_FD_69793 | JGI IMG/M metagenome (GOLD analysis project Ga0075121, IMG submission 69793) | Saline lake microbial communities from Ace Lake, Antarctica - Antarctic Ace Lake Metagenome 02UKG | ecosystem: Environmental > Aquatic > Non-marine Saline and Alkaline > Saline | place... | reverse complement strand
TTGCGTATTAGCTGAATGAAATCATACTTGCGAGTATATTTCTCAATTACCTCAACGCTGTTGTCTTCTGAACCGTCATCGATAATTATAATCTCAAATGGACGGACTGTTTGATTAATTAAAGCCTCCAGAGCGCCTTCAATATAATGCGCGTGATTATAATTAGGAAGAATGACCGATATTCTGGACGTCTTCATTTATTTTCCCTTTTTTTGTTTGCAGTTATTAATATAATTATCAATAACATTTCGCATAGAGGTAAACTGAAAAGCTGTCGCTGACCTGAATCGGGATGAATCTAAAGAGGACTTTAATGGACGAGCATCTTTCAAACCGATTTCGGCGCCTGTTTTCGAAAGAACCTGATGTTTTTGAGACGTTATTCTCAAAAACTGCCTGGCCAGTTCTGATCTTAAAAAGGATTCACTATTGGCAAGATGAAATATCCCGGACAGATTCAATTCTATTCCCTTAAGAATAGCAAGGGAAATATCATCCACATGAGTTGGTGATATTATTTGGTCTTTTATACAGACAATTGGTCGGTTATTTTTTATTGCGTCAGTCCATTCTGAAAAAATATGATTCTCTTCGGCGTCATCCCCTACTATTTTATCCAATCTGAATATCAGAGAGGAAGCGCTATTGCCCGTTAAATAATTTTCCATCGCCAGTTTTTGTCTTCCATATTCATTGCATGGAGCCGACTGATCTGTTTCCGTATAATACCCGTCCTCTCCAGAAAAGACGTAACTTGTTGATATAAATGTGATCTTTATACCTTTATCTAAAAATCGTCGGCAAAGGCTTTTCATACGGTCAACCATCAGGTATTTAGTATTCTCTTTATCGGTGACATATCGATCCATTGGAGTAACAGCTGCACAAATGACCACCGCCGTTCGATCAGGCACAAGCCAGCCGGCAGGAAGCACATCAAATAAATTATCATCTGCGAGGTTAAATTTTATAAGATGGGAATAGTCTTTACTGGATTGGGTCCCCACCACATCAACCTTATTTTTCAGGGCATTCCGATAAAGGTGTGACCCTAAAAAACCTGACGCACCTATTATCAGTATCTTATCCGTCATCATTCTCCTCTTACATTTTGAGTTTATTTATATGGTGACGATATGAATTAACTGAATCAGTATCATTCTCATCCGGGCTCCAGGGAGCATATTCTGTCTGCTCTCTGATAAAAGGTCCATTCGTTGTCTCGTGAATGACAACAAACTCAGACTTAACTCGCACCGTATGATATAATGTTTTGTCCAGCCGATAGTAAAATACTCTTCCACTCTCATAAGGGGCCATCGGGATAATTTTAGTTAGTTCGCCAGAATCATTGAAAAGAAGAATTTCAAGTTCTCCCTTAATTATATGAAAAGATTCCGGCTTATTTATATGCCGATGAGGACGGATATAGGTTTTATCCGAAAGCACAATTATCATTTCATGAAGATGCGCCTCTGAATTGTGATGGGCGCATAATCGGTATCTATGCCTGGGGGAGACTCGGCAGGCTTCGATTAATTTATTTATAGTCTCATTATCCAAACACAATATAGACTCGGTGTTCCAAGTTGCTTCGGAAGTTGTTGACTCACTCATTTTTCACCTTTTAAGATATAATTGTCGCTGACCGGGAAAGCAGAAACAAAAGTCCCCCCATTGGCAATGTAATCTGATTTTGAATTGATTATCTTGGTCTCTATCTCGGGATTTACACATAATAGGCATAAGTCAATATTGCCATTCTGAAGGATAGAAGAGTCGACTATTGGCAGACCGCTGCCAGGCAACAGGAATCCTTGTTTTTTGGGATGGTCGTCAATAATGCATTCGAAGCAATGCGCTATTTCCATTGTGTTAATGAATGAAATGGCAGAATGTCCCGCTCCAAATGCCGCAATTTTTCTGCCCCGGGAAACTTCTTGCTCAAATAAATCCCGAATCTTTCTCTTAGTATCCGGAAAAGCTTGCCCATATTGGCGAACACTCTGTAATTCTGCATCTGCAACGCCTTGGATATTGTCTTTATTGTCATTTTTCTGAACCACGACTGCCAGAACATCTTCCTGTGGGTATGGATAACGCTGAAAGCTTATAACTTCCCAATTATTATTTTGCAGAAAAAATTTAAGTGATTTTCCCATGAAATAAACTGTATGCTCTTCCCATGGCACAGTATAATCTTTTATCTCAAAGCTTTTTTCATTGGAAGGAACTTCTAAAACAATATAGCCGTTGGGCTTCAGCAGTTGAGTTAAGGCATCCAAAAAATCAGCTGGATGGAATGAATGTTCCAGAATATGACGGCATATTAATACGTCACAAAGTCCCGAATGCCTGATCTGCTCCATGCAGACCTCCCTATTAGTCAATGCCTGAATAGTTTCAGTCCCTGGATAGATTCCGGCGTCACTTTTCAGTAACCTGTCTACATCAAGCATCCAACTTTTCATTTTGCCTTTTGCGACGAGTCGATCTACCAATGAGGTGTCTTTGTAACTCACCCCCGCAACAATGCCTGCATTATCGGGGCTCAATAGCGACAATATCCTGTCCGCAAAATCATCCAAATGAGCTTCAGGCTCCCGATAGTTTATCCAGTCATAGCGCGGCTGAAGTTGCTCCAAGGGAGGAATAACCCCCAGTTGGATAAGGCCACAATTGGAACAATGCTGCAAAGATAACGGGAATTTATAATCCTCGCAGCTTTCTTTCTGGTCGGCTGGAATAAAATGATGGCAAATTGGCTGTAGTCCCAAATCAATAATTTTTTCCATCTCCGAGGAACAGCATGAAATGCAATTCATTAACACAATCTCCTTATGATAGATTTTTGTCTCTTATTTTTTAGGTTCCGCAGCCAATACAAAGATATAATGAGCCATTTTAGAAAAACCCGTATGAACAACCTCATCATTCATTGAAAACAAAAAAGAATGATGAAAATACTTGTCTATCAGATTTTTCAAATCCTTGCCTGTCTTGCAGTTGACATGGCCAGTCCGGCTAGGCTCTGACGCATATTTCTGTGATTCAAGCGATGGCATGCCTATTATAAATTCGCCATGTTCAGAAAGGGAAGTCACAATATTCCCCAAGGCCTTCTCTTCATCTTCGGGAAGAATATGTTCAAATACATCCAATGAATAAGCGGCATTAAAAAAGGCCTTTTTAACAGGTTTTTCAACGATATTATGAGTGAACACCTCAAGTGGATATTTGTTGCTAACCCGCTTGCCGGCTTCCTCAACGAAAAATGGGTCGAAATCAACTGCGGTAAGGTTCTTCACTTCCTGAAGCACTATTCTGGAGCCAAAAGCATCCGCACACCCCACTTCCAGAACATCCTTTTTGCCCGCAAACATCTTAGCTACAAATTTATAGCGAGAAAGCATAAAAAGTGTTCTTCTTGGATCATCATGCCAGGATTGATTGGTATATGCCCCAAACTGCTCAACACAACCATCATTTATTAAGTCAATACATCTTTGATACTGGACTTCTTTAGTCTTTGCTTTCATAAATTATTATCTCCGCTAAAAATGGATACCCAATTTCCGCCTTGTTTGTTTACGATGTTCATTTAAATCTTCCACAGTTGTGCAATACATCTTAGCAATGCGCGCCGTCTTTTCAGGAGTGTTAAAATTAATCCGATCCCACTCATACGCCCGCAATATCAGAAGTTCACTTCTTGTGAATTCCGGTGTTTCAATGAAAGCTTGCCCGAAGCCAAAATAGCGCTCATCAAAGAAACTAAAGTCTTTGGGCAAAAGATTCTGATCTACAGCCGTCTTATACAAATCTGTGCCGGGAAGAGGGGTCGCTATGTGGAAATGCGCCAGATCAAAATCACATAATTCAGCAAAAGCAAAACTTTGCCGGATTTCGTCCCACGTTTCTCCCGGAAAACCGATTACAAAATTGGCGCATATGCAAATTCCCAATTCCTGGCAACGTTGAACTATTGGAGAGATTTTTTTCAAATCCATAGGTTTATGTATTATATCACTTAAAACCCTCTGACTGCCCGACTCCACTGAAATAGTGATTTGAGTGCAGCCACTCTGCTTCATAAGTGCCAATATCCCTTCATCAAGCAACCAAGCTGCTACATTGGATGATTTCCATGAAATTTTATAATTGTCCCTCAAAGTTTCAAACATCCTGATCGCACGATCTTTTTTCGTCAGAAAATTATCATCCAGAAAAAGAAGTTCCTGAATGTCGTGTTCGTTTATTAAAAAATCTATCTCTGCAATAACATCCTCCAGAGGCCGGTATGCCGTTTTTTTGCCACTGATGGTTCTGGTCGCACAGAACGAACAATTGTAAGGACACCCATATGATGTCAAAATGGAGGCGGACTTTAAACTGGAATTAAACTGATAATCCTTTGATTTACGAACTAGATACGGAGTTATATCCATAAAAGAAAAATCCGGTCGCACGAGGTTCTTTACATCTCCAATATAGGACGTTACCGGATTTAACCTGACCGAATTGCCATCTCTAAACGAAATTCCAGGAACTCGGATGAGATTACTGAGGTCATTCTTCATCACTAATTCAATAAAATTACTTATCCTTTCTTCCGCATGGCCTATAAATACATAATCCAGATTGAGGTCTTTGATTGCTTCTTCCGGACAGACCGTCGGATATACCCCGCCAAGAATTGTAATTGCTTTGGGACAACTCTGTTTGGCGAGCTTCAAGGCTTTATGATACTGTTTGTGATACTCCATAGACAGAGCTGAAACCAATATAATCTCCGGATTATGCCGCAACAGGAGAGAAGCGCACTCGTCGTCATTATAATTTTGCCCATTTGCATCCAGAATTATAAAATTATAATCATCTTTCAATAGGGCTGAAAGAATTAAGGCAGAATGCGGAATTGAAACCCAGGGTCGTTTATTAAACCAGCGGGTGTTAGGAATGAAAAGTAATACTGTGTTCATTTTTTTGCTGTTCCTTTACATATCAATTATACATCGTCCAGCTACCTTGCCAGACTCCATATCATTAATAGCTGAATTAATATCTTCAAGTGGATAATGCTGTGCTATCAACTTGGAAAAATCCAAAAGTTCAGCTTTTAAAAGTTTTGTATATCGCGGAATATCTTCCGCCGGATTGGCTTCTCCGCCATGAGAACCTGTCAAAATCTTCCCAAAGTGCAAGGGCAAAGTATAAATGCTTGCATTCTGATTTTTGGCTGGAACTCCCACTAAAATAATCCGGCCGCATTTCGAGGAAATGGAATAAGCAGCCTCAATTACTTTGGGACAGCCAGTATTGTCAATGGCTACATCGACTTCTCCGCATATCTTTTTTACTTCTTCTTTTACATGTTCAAGATCATTGCCCATTATAGCATGGGTAGCTCCAAGTTCTTTAGCCAACTCTATCCGATTTTGAAAAATATCTACTGCAATTATGGGATAGGCTCCAGCCATTTTGGCCGCTTGAACCATGTTCAGCCCTATGCCGCCAGCGCCTAAAATCAAAACAGATTCTCCGATTTTCACCTTGGCGTTGTTATTGACAACCCCAATACCAGTCAAGGCAGCGCATCCCAACATGGCGGCGCTGACATTGTCTATATCGCTGTCAATGGGAGTAAGTCGATTTTCTGAAATGACCGCATATTCATTGAATGAAGTAACCCAACCAGCATTGATTTTGCCCAAATCAGGAGAAAAATATAGTGGCGGCTCTCCCTGCAAGCCTTCGCCAGGTCGCCAATGCAATACCACTTTATTATCAGGAGCCAAAGTTTTGACTCCTTCTCCACATTCAAGTACAGTAGCCGCTCCTTCATGCCCCAATAAATGAGGCAGATATTTATCCGGCCCCTTTACCCCTTTAATTTCTCCTATCTGAGATCCACAAACACCACTGCAATGGAGTTTTACCAACACTTGTCCAAAACTCAATTTGGGAATTTCGATTTCAATGGTTTCCAGTGGTTTATTTTGTTCAATTAATACTGCTGCTTTAAATTTCATTTAAATTTTCCAGTCTTTTATTTTTAAATGTCTTTATTTGTTCATTCAAAAAAGATAAAGGAATGATCCCCTGAATAACCAGTCATTTTAAACCACCATTCCCACTCCTCCGGGGTGCAGAACATTTCACAGGTAAACTGCCAATAAAACAGATTGACTTTTTCTTCTTCATTCCTATATGATTCAACGCAGAGATATTTGTTTTTTCTTCCGACTCTCTCCATTTCCTTCAAGGCGTTGAAGGCATCATTGCAATACAAATTATGGATAGTATTAATTGAGATTACCAAGTCAAAACTATTGTCTTCAAAAGGAAGTTTATTGGCATTTGCTGTCTGCAGATTGCCTTTTACTTCTTCTTTTCCATGCTCAATGGCATATTCAGAAATATCAATTCCTGTGACTTCAACACCTGGCACAACTTGTGTAAAATCGTACAATAAAAATCCCTTGCCGCATCCAACATCAAGTATTTTGTCTCCAGGCTTTATATTGTAATGTTCAGCCATTGCCTTTGCAACTTTTTGCCAGCGTCCATCATAATGATATCCTCCATACCCGGTGGTGCGATCTCCATCCCAATAATCTTTGTCAAATTTTTTTGCAATTTTTGCGACCTCCGCCTTAGGCCTTTCCAATACTCTAGCCACATAATCGCGTTTAGTGCTTTTATGCACCAGAGAAATAAAATCAACATAAGCCATCTTTATTATCCTCCTAAGTTTAAAAAGCGGCGCAAAGACCGCTTGTATTATTTTTAATGCCTACAAAAACCCCTATATTTTTCGGGGATGATTGAATACCCTATGTTCCACTCATTAAAAAGGGAAATAATATCTTGAAAATTTTTTCCGCCTCCCGGAAAAACTCCCCATGCGCAACCCGCATGAAGCAATTCGAGCGGGGCATCCCTATAAGGGAAAAAAGCGTCGGCGGAAAAAACCGCTTTATTGACAGAATGTTTGCATTTTTGGGACCATAAGACAGCATTTTGCGCCGCCATCAGGGTTGAAGGGCCTCCGCCCGCTCCTATCAGCATTCCGTCCTTCGCTATGGAAACTTCATTGCCCCCATGGAATGAGACATATGAATTTACCCAGGCTATTATCATGTCGTCGATCAAGTGTTCTGAAATTTCAGAAGAAGATTCATTTTCATTGAAATCAATAATATAATCATTAAAATCCTGTTTTAACAGCCTTCCCGGAAACCATCGGAGTTCGCAACCGGAAGGCAATTCATTTATATGTTCCAGGCAAGATGATGCAATTAATTTTCTTTGATTTCTTTTGCCTAGTATTTCGATGGCGGCGTCATCAAAAGACGGAACAGCGACAATATCCAGCATCCAGTAAGGGGAGTCCAGCTCTTCTTCTCGTTTTTCGGATTTGTACAAGCTCCCAGCAATATCCTCGGAAACGGGAAAATTACAGACGAATTCACCGCCCCACACAGCCTGCGCATTACCCCACAACGCTTTGTTGAGAGAATTCAATGGATTATTCCAATCTATGCCGATTCCGCATGGGTTTCCGTGTTTTGCCGCTATGGAAATAAAAGGCATCTTGCCACGGTTTTTCTGAAAGGCCAATTTAGCTTTTTCCATCGCCAATATGACGTTTGCTATATCTATGGTATTCGTATAGCAAGGATTGGTTCCTGAAATTTGTTTCCAGTTCCATGAATTATCACTCTGCCGAGGACTGATGACTTCATGCATCTGGCATCGCTGATATGGATTTTCCCCTTCGGCGCAATCCTGCAATTTCCTGAACATGGAAAAATCGCAATCGCTGTTTTGGGATTTCAAAAGAGCGGCATAATGAAGCGTTATTTCCGAAAGAGCCTGCTCTGTCGTTTTTTGCTTTGCAATATCTGTTTCTGACGCTCCTTGTTCCAGTGCATTCACAATTACATTCAATGTTTCTGGAGAATTTGCCACCAACCTATTGCCCTTTATCCCAAGAGCCAGCAACGTGCGGCCTCCCACGTCTATTCCTTTGTCCAAGCCGTAGGGAACATCATAAACAAGGTCAATGGAATAGTCGCATTGGTCTGTAAGGGCTTTTTCCATTTTCGGATGCAGGGTGGGAGGAATGCCGTAAGAATAATCTACACCAACAAACGCGGCGACATCCATAGCTTCTATTTTATTCTTGGAAAGTTCTTCAACTGTTTCCCGCGTCGCAACAAACTCCCATCCGTTTTTAGCCAAGCGACTGCACTCCTGAACTATAAGCTCAGGATTTCCGGTTGATAACAATGCCCTTTTTTTCATCATAGTCTCCGCAACGATTATCCGCTCTTAAAATTCCAGAATGCAGGCAAGCGCGTTTCCTCCTTTTTCAAGCAGGTCTAAAGCTTCATTTACTTTTTCAAATGGAAAACGATGTGTAATCATGTCTTCAATATTATACAGTTTCTTTTCGTAAAGCCTAATTATCCGCATAAAGTCTTGATCTGGTTGGCAAGACCCGCCTATGGAACCCACTATATATTTATTGCCAACCAGGCTTGCCGCGTTCAGGGTTACGGTGTCTTCAAAATGCGGCACGCCCACAGCTACTGCTTTTCCTTTATGCCGTATTATTGAAAACGCCAATTCAAAGGCCTTACTCATGCCTATTGCGTCAATAGCTGCGTCAACGCCTCCTTCGGACAATTCCTTTATTTCGGAGATAAGTTTTTTATCATCAATATCAAAAACGTCAGTTGCCCCAAATTTTTTGCATAACTCCAGTTTGTTTTTATTTCTGCCTATGGCGATAATTTTACTAGCTCCCATTATTGATGCGGTATGTATTCCATTTATCGCTACGCATCCAGTTCCAACAATAGCGATAGAGCCTCCAGGGACAAGCATTGAATCATGACATACAGAACCGAACCCGGTGGCGATTCCGCAGCCTATAATCGAACAAATATCCAGAGGCACGTCCTGTGGTATTTTCACAAGTCGGTTTTCTGAAGCAATACTGTACTGAGTGAAAGTGTTTGCGTAGCCGCCTGATATGATTTTATTGCCACCGCCATATTTCACTGGCTGGCACTGTATGCCGGAACCTTTTATCCATGACAATATGACATGATCTCCGGGCTTGACTTTCTGCACGCCTTCGCCTATGGATACGACAACGCCAGTTCCTTCATGTCCAAGGCAATGCGGAATATATTTATCCGGCCCCATGCTTCCCTGTCGCTCAGAAAGCTGGCTTCTGCATACTCCGCTATAGGCTAATTTCACGAGAGCCTGTCCGGGGCAAAGGCCAGGAAGGGAAACTTCCTCCAGGCTCAGAGGAGAGTTTGTCTCCCTGAGCACTGCCATCAATGTTGTTTTGGGAATGTCCATGTTCTTAAATAAAGTTTATATGTTCTGGGGGTGCTTTTAAGTCCATGAGAAATTCATTCATGGGTATATTATGGCACTGAGTAAAACACAAATCAGGATGAGTGCAAATCCTTCTGTTGAAAATCTTCTTGAAACGATCAGATTTCCATATCTCCTCAAGGGTATGATCCTTCAGGCTGCCGTAACAGTCTTTCTCTTCATACCAGCTTCCGGCACAACTATAGACTTTCCCGTCACTTCCTATATTGGTAAAGAACAATAAACCCCAACATTTTTTAGGAAGCGCAAAATGAGTTTCCGCTATTTGCTCCAAGCGCTCAAAGCTTGCAATTTTTATCTGACATAAAAAGTTGTCGTCGGTCAGCGTTGAAGCCTCCTCAAGCTCTTCCAGCACCTTTCTGTAGGCATGTTTTTCATATTCATAATTGTTTTTCTTGAAGTCTCCAGATGGCTTTATCTGGAGGTAGTCCACACCCGTTTCCTTTATCCTCTTGGAAAATGACACGATTTCCCGACTGTCGCAGTTTTGAAAATAATGAAAAGCCACTCCTATAGTCGTGTCCAGCTTTTGTTTGTCTCGTAATTTCACGATATCTTCAAGGTTCTTTATGACATTGTAAAAATCTTCTTCTGAAGCTCCCTGATTTTTCGCGTATATCTCAGGAGTGTTTCCGGAAAAACTGAATCTAATGAACATCAGACTGCTTAAACATGGCTCTATTTTTTCCTGAGTCGCAAGAGCTCCGTTGGATATAAGGCCTGCGTCTACTCCCAATTTTTTGGAAAGCACAATAGCTTCCGGCGTGTGCGGGTTTACCATAGGCTCGCCTGTCCCGCAAAATGATATGGCTTTGACCCCAAAATCGGCGCAGTCGCGTATGATTTTGAAAAATAAATCCTTTTCGAGCAGAGGGGGAGAATTTTCTTTGTTCATAACATAACGCGTGTAGCAATGATGACAATTGTGATTGCACCTTGCCGATGGACTCAGCTCCACTTGTATTGGGGCAAAGACCTCGCCTTTCATAAACTTTGCCAGCGCTTCCGGATGATAAATCAATTTGTGTTTTTCCAGCAATAAATGCCTGCTCATTTTCTGAACTCCTATATATTAATTGTCACATTTTGCTTCCAGTCAGGACACCTTACGGAGGAGGCATCTTTTAGGCACGAAGGCTGAGGCGCGTCCATGAATGGGAAAGCATTGTACCATCCAGCAGGGCAGGCAAAATGATTCTGCATGCAGGTTGGAAAAATAAAACGATCTCCCACCTTATGCCCTGCAGGACAGTTGCCGACCTTGGACACTTCCACATAAATAATAAAACTGTGTTTTTTATCAATTCTTGGATCATTGAATTCTTCGGTTTTGGGTCTTTTCCGAATAAATGTTTCACAGCCGTCAATCGCAGGGCAACAGGCCCATCCATCGCCTTCCTCGTTGTATCGGAAGTCTGCCCCATACAATAGCCCAAGCATATAAGGATAGGTTGAATAATACAACCACGGACATATTCCGTCAGGATATATCTCTTGGTCTCTATACGTTCTTTCTGTGTGTGGCTCCATGTACGGACAACTCCAGTCTTTAGGGTTTCCCGAGCGCTTGATCTTCATTTTCATAAAAAAGTTTTCTCCAATTTCTGTTGCCATTTCCGGAGCATTGTTGCGCCTAACCGAAAAACTCATTAAAATATTTTCTTGCTAGATCAAGCTGACGGATCTTATAATCATCATTCACAACATCCACCCCTTTTGCGAAAACCCTTCTTTCTTCTTCTGACCGCATAAACTCATTAAGCATAATCATGCACCATTTCAGCCGATACGCCAACAACAATTTCGAAGCTCTCCGGGGAATGTCATTGTCGCCCGTGCAGTTGGCCATATTTTCTGAAAAGTCATTAAAATAGGTTAACGGAACGGGCACTTTGGGCTGACAAAAGAAATCGCAAATCAATTTAACCGGATCATCTATGCCTGCGTATTCAAAATCAATAAAATAGACAATGCCATTATTTGCCTTTATGCTGTTGTGAAATCCGAAATCAGAAGGCGACAGACAAGCAATCACCATGGAGTCCAATTTATTGGCAAAAGCGGCCACAATCGATTCCTTTACGGATTTCCACGCATGGCAAATATCATCTCTGATAAAAGAGCAAAGCTCCTTTTCTAGCTCAGATGCGGGACTAATTTTCTGCAGCCTGTCAATTCTCTTTTCAATGCATTGAATATGTTCCGCAACAGTGAAACAAGAATCGGATGCTCTAGGCAGGTCAAAAGAATCAAAATTCCTCGAAGCGTTTATATTCCTGAGAAAATCCATCGCCTGCAAAATATGCTCTTTCTTTAAATTGACCGTTGCGAACTGTTCTCCATCAATGAATGAATAAAGTCCGAGTCTTTGTTCTTTGTCGCACGCCAGTGGCCGGGGTTGACATCGAAGGCCAAGCTGCCAGACATAATTCAAAAAAGAATATTCACTGTTCAAGCGATCTCTCTGATCATGAGCGCTCCAGAAATATTTCTTCAGTATGAAACTCTTCCCCGAATCAGTTTTTATATGGAATACTTTATTGTTTCCGCCTGTTCGTATTGGCATGGCAGAAAAAATGCTTTCCTGAGCAAAATCTTCAATAAACCCGAGTTCGCGGGAGTCAATATTTAATTGTTGGATGTTTTCAGTAATCATGTCTTGAGACTCAAGTTAAAAAATATTCCTCAATTTGTTGCCATGAGGGGAAGGAGTGCAATTTTGTATTTTTATGATTCGCATACGGATCGAAAAGCATTGGATATGTATCGCAGGGGAAATATGCCTCTTCCAGGAATTCCGGAAGGTCATCAATGAAATGAGTACAACCCATTTTTTCTATATGTCCAGCTTTCTGCTCTTTTGTTTCCAGAAAAAAAACGGATTCCCCCTGCAGTTTATTCGCAAGTTCAGAGGATGCATCCAATCCCTTAAGCCATTCTTTTGCGGCCTTGTGCAGGTCATGCTTTTCGCCCAGAAATGGATATCTTGTCCGGTGGCTTATAATATAAAAAGGAATATTGTTTAAGATAAGCTTTTCCAGAAAGCCAATCGCGCCGGGATAGGTTTTGCCATAGGACATCCTTGCCCCATAAACAATGCCCTGAAGTTCTGTCCACAAGTTTTCCCTTCCCTGTTTTCTGAGATAATCGCGCACTGAAATTTTATTCTTCGGGATATGGGGAGGAATAAAACCCTGTTCAAGAGCCACCCAATAAAAAACCCCATCATAGCAGACGATTGTATTGTCAAAGTCAATCCCGATAATCATTTTATTTCTCATATTAACGCTTCTTTATATATCCAGGTTTGCTCTATTTCATCTTCCTTGATGAATGGCAAAAACGCTGAAGCAATCAGCGACGCTGATTCTTTTGTATTCCATTTTCCAGTATTCTGCAATGAAGCCTTTAAGGCTTTGCGTTTTTCCGGTTCAAGGAAGGAATTGGATGACAGGTTTAAGACAGTAAGATATGATTCATTCTCCAGGCCTCTCAGTTTCTGCAGCTTGGCCTTTGCGAGACATTGCCATGGCTGGTAATAAGTCAGCAGGGTTGGCAGGTAATGCTGTTTGTTTAGGGCGTCACAGGAAACTAGTTGTCCTTCATGTTCAAATTCAATTAGCGAAAACAGCAGTTTCAGCAAGTCTTTAGCATAAGGAAAAAGACAAGAGGATAGGTCTTCTTTTATGATTTTTTTAGCTTCTGCGTAATTTTTTTCGGTTCTCATGCACTGCGCCAACTCAAAAGAAAAAATATGCCGCTGCACCTGAGGCCACAAATGATTAGTTGACTCAAGTGTCTTTTCCAGGATTTCAACGGCGTCTTCAATTCTATTAATTGAACGGTAAATAAACGCCAGTTCTTTTGTCGATTTGAAGCGGATTGTATTATTATCGGTGGAACTGAGCAGATTTTGATGAATCTTTATTGCTGTCTGAATATCGGATTCGCGCAATGACATATTTGCTGAAAAAAAGGCTCTGAGTTCCTTGTCGCCAATCAAGGGAATTGCCGTTCCAGCTTCCTGCAGAAGCCAATTATGGAGGCATATTTGCACATATGCAAACAGTGAATCATCGCCCTTTAATTCTTTGCAATCGATTCCTTTCACAAAGCGAACTGATTCATCGCAGCATTCGTCAAGAATTAGAAAAGGCGCATAATACAATTGTTCTTTAACATTTCCGGCATTTGACATCAAATATTTCAAATGTTTATGGGCTTCATCGCTCAGGCCTAAAGAATACAGGAAGGATAAATATTGGAAATACTCTTCCCTAGTTGCCGTTTCGATCTCATCCCATAATTCCAGAGCCTTCTCCTTTATCAGTTCCAACGGGAAGTTCATGTTGGTCAGATGCCCCAATACTATCAGGCGTATCTTCAGGGGATAGTCTGAAAAACTGGAACTCATTTCAATGCCCTTATCAATTTCATTATCCTCGGCAATTGAACCATTCCCGGAGATTCGCGCCTGTTGGTCTGTCAGAAAAAAGGTGGAGCACACTTTCTCTATGTGTTTATTTATTTCATCAGGAAATGAAAAATGAAAAATAGTTTCATCATAAGGATTGCCCAAAAGATTCGCTATTCCATTTTTAATTAAGTCAGGAACTGAATTTTCCATAATGCGTCATTTATAAGGTTTAATACGGTCTGTTATTGTTTGAACTATGTTTTCTTTTGTCAGTCCGGCTTGCTCTCTCGCAAAGTCGTGGCCTCCGGTATTTTCGAGAAATTTATCAGGCAACGCGAAGCGGATTATCTCCGAAGTCGATTTCCGGCTGTTTTGCCATTCCAGAGCTGCCGTGCCCAAGCCACCGATGATGCTGTGTTCTTCAAGTGTCGCTATAATTTTATACTTCCCGTCCGCTTTCTCAAAAAAGCTGACCGGAAAAGGTTTTATAACAGGCGCGCTTGCCACTGCAACGGAACAATTTT
>Ga0075121_1001488_pt1 | contig 14408 bp, 10 predicted proteins | sample AntAceMetag02UKG_FD_69793 | JGI IMG/M metagenome (GOLD analysis project Ga0075121, IMG submission 69793) | Saline lake microbial communities from Ace Lake, Antarctica - Antarctic Ace Lake Metagenome 02UKG | ecosystem: Environmental > Aquatic > Non-marine Saline and Alkaline > Saline | place... | reverse complement strand
CCATTGTTCGACTCCTCTAAAAGATCCGGTCTTATTTACTCGTCGTCGTCCTCTTCTTCATCTTCGTCTTCTTCGTCATCATCAACTACCTCGGCGCCGCGCAATACCTTGACCAGGTCATATGTGAGGCTTTCCATTGAAAGGATGATTTTGCTGGCATTGTTTCTGACAAATGTAAAAGCGAGGATTGCTGGCACTGAAATAAGAAGACCGAATGCTGTGGTATACAGAGCTTGAGAGATGGAGAGCGCCAGCAACTGAGCCTTTTCTGCGCCAGAGGCGCTGGCCAAGCCGGCAAAAGCGTCCACCATGCCTGTAACAGTACCCATCAGTCCGAGCATAGGAGCGATGGAGCCGCAGAGGTTAAGGAAGTTAACGCGCTGCATAAGTTTTTCACTTTCTATCTCAGCGGCTGTGGCAACTGAATCCATAATGACTTCAAAACCTTCTGAAACGTTGTTGAAAGCAGCCATAAGGATATTTGACAGTGGGCCGGGAGCGGCTTCACAAGCCTCAAGCGCGGCGCCCAAATCGCCTTCGGCGAGGGAGTTTCTTACTGCTTCGATAAGTTCTGGAGGCATGATTTTATTTTGCCTGATAGTAATGAAGGCGTCGATAATCAAACCGAGCGTTGCAGCGGATGTGAGAAAAATCATTAGCCAGATAGTGATGCCTACGGCTCCACTGTTCATTACAATGCTGAAAAATGTTTCGTCGCCTTTTGTTTCTTTCTCTGCGTCCGTGGTCACTGTTGCATCGGCTGTTTCCGGGGCTGCGGCTACTGCGGCTGGCGCTGCAGTCTGAGCCTGGACTCGCGATATGCAAATCACCCCTGAGAAAAGTGCCAGGGCCAACAGGAACATGGTTAACCTTTTTACTTGCGCTTTCATCTATACTCCCTTTGAGTTTTTATTTTTATATTGCTATTAAAATCTGATAAACTTCGATTAATATATCTTATGCGTGGATTATTTCAACTGTTTTATGAATTCACTTTTAGGATATTCTTTTTTTAGCATATTAGAATATTTTACGCAGCGATTGTCTTTTAGCTCTTTTAGCAGATTGGCCACGCGGCATAAAGCTTCGGCTCTCTCTGGATTGGCCGTTTGGAAAAGTAAAACAGTTTGCAGATATTTGTTTACAGCGTCCTGCTTTTTATTTTTCCGGTTTAATATGTCGCCAAGCGCGTTCAGTGCGAAAGCGGCAATCTGCGGGTCCTGGGCGTATTCTATTTTTTTCAGGATAGCGTTGGCGTCGTTAAATTTGGCGGCATTGATATAAAGAGTGGCCAATAACTTGTAGGAGCTCAAAAGATATTTTTCATTTTTTGGATTTTTTACTTCTCTTCCAACAATAGCTTGGAGTGTCTTTATGGCGTCCGTGTCTTTTTTTAGTTTTGATTCAGCAAGGGCTTTCATGTAGATGCAATAGAAATCCCATCCTAGATTTTTATATTTGCTGTGGTATTTTGCCACAAGCTCAAGGGCGGCTTTGTTGTCATTGCTTGCAATTTTCTTGGATATGGCTTTAAGTCCTGTCGACATTGGGACCCAGGCGTATACATATTCTTTTCTTTTGATTTTTGTTGTGAACTTTTTGTTTTTTACGGTGAGGTTCCCTGAGGAGTCGGCCGAAATGGAGTCCGCATTTTTAATTTTGCCGCTTTTCATTTTGATCATGCATTTTTGGGCATGAACAATCGCAGTGAACGCAAAAAGCGCCGTCAGAACTAAAAGTGTTCTTTTCATCATTTTTATCCTTTTTTTGCTTAGTATTATTTATTTAATGTTTAATTATTTTTTGTCTGCCGGCACAGGAGCTGGAAGTTTGTCTATTTTTTCTATGAAACGCCCTTTCGGGAAGTTTTTCTTGTAGAGCTTTGCCAGTCTTTTTGAGTCTTCATTTTTTCCGAGTTTTCCGGCGCAAACAGCAGCCAGATAAACAGCTTCTTCAACCCAATGCACTTCTTCCTGGCGTTCTTTTATTAATTTAACTTTGGCTTTTTCTGAAAGGCCGGGCGGAAGCATGTTCCCGAGAGTTGTGCCTACTTCCAAGCCTTTGGCTATCAGGTTAAGCGAAGCAAAAGGTTTCATGTAATCGTTTTCGTCCATATAAGTTATGGCTAAAAGGAGTTTTGCTTTTGTTGCAAATGAATCCCTTTTTGCATTTTGCGCGGTAAGCGAGATTTCGCTGAGGTCTGTGCGTGCTTTCGAGTAGTCTTTTAGCTTAATGTGAGCGTCTGCTCGTGCAAATTTGGCTTTATAATAGTAAGGAGTGTCCTTGCTTTTCAGGAGATCGTCCAAATATGCGATGGCTTTGGAGGTGTCGCCTGCATAAAATGCTGCGTTTCCAGCGTCAAACAGTATTTTCTGTTGAATCATGTCCAGGGTTTTTTCTTGGGCCTTTTTATCATTTTTGATTTTTGCGGCTGTTTTGTCTCCAACCCATGAAGAAAGGTCTTTGTCAGCTGTCTTGAGTTTTAGCAGCAGGGTTTTGCTGGCAACAAGGGAAAGCAACGCGCCTTCTTTTGGATGTTTTTCTCCGCAATTGACCAAATTGGATGCCATCCAGCGCAAGTTGGAGTTGGACACTTCGATTTTTTGATTAAAAATACGATTGAACACTTCAAATGCTTTTGCGTAGTTGCCGATTTCATACATGTTGCGACCCAAATTGTAGTAAGCGCTTTTGGCTTCTTTTGACGTTGGGTATTTTTCTGCCAATCTTTCAAGGACTTTTGCGGAAGTGGCATAATCGTTCAGCTCATAGTAAAGAATCCCTATCCGTGACATGCCGCTCGGGACTTTTGCGGATTTTGGATATTTTGCGATGAATTGCTGAAATGCGGAAATTGATTTTTTCTTTTCATCCGCTGAATCATAGGCCCATGCCACGAGGATTTGCGCTGTTTCAGCGGCTTTTTTGAGCTTTGCTCCTCTCGGCTTGCCTATTTTTCCGCCGCTGACCATCCATTTGTCAAGCAATTCGTTCAGGTTTGCCACGGCATCCTTAAAATAGATTTTGGAGTCTTTTTCCAGTTTGTCCGCATCAGCAAGTTTCTTTGTTTTTAGATCTGATTTTCCGAGGGCATAAGCTTCTTCGCGGATGCGCTGTGCTATTTTTTTCGCATGATTTCCGCCTTTGAAATAATTGTCGGCGGCATTTAATTTTGAGTTGGCAAGCTTTGTGGGACTTTTTATGTTTTTTGTTGATTCGTTAAAAATTTTTGCCGCTTTGGCATATTCTTCCGCCGAGCTGTAGGATATGCCCAGCAAGTAATATGCGATGCCGACTATTTTAGGGTCGCTTCCGTAGTTGTTGATAATCCTTTGATATTTGGGGATGGAAAGCTTGTAAGCCGCAATGGCTTTGTCTTTCATTTTTTGTTTGGCTGCGCCTTGAAGTTTGTTTGTCATTTTTGCCAAAGCTGTTGCGCGGTCATAGTACTCTTTGGCTACCAGCATTGCTATTCTTGCGCCGTATTCATGCGAAGGGGCGATGTCAAGATACAGTTCGTAAGCGCGAATGGCGTCATTTACCTTTTTGGCTTTCCAAAATATTTGTCCGATTTGCAATATGGAGATAGGCACGCCATTGCTTTCCGGGAATACTGAGCCGACATAGTCGGCGATGGCCAGCGCCTCTAGAGCCTGATTTGTTCCGGCATAAGCGATGCCCAGCTTTGAGAGAACTTCGGCCACTGCCGGGTTCTGTCGGTTTTTGCGGACTGAATTGAGGAGAGGGGGAATGGCTTGTGAGTATTTTTTCTCTTCAATGTATTTCTTTGCGTCAGGCGGCATGATAGAGGCAAGTTTTTGGGTTTTGCCCGCATTGGCTGGCTTCAGTTCTTCAAGATCTTTGATTGTCACTTTCTTGCCCATTTTTCCAAGGGCTTTCTGGCAAATTATCAAATTGGAGTAAACCTCTGCCGCTTTAGGATACCCTTTAAGTCTCTTTAGTATGATCAGGTATTGTTTCATTGCTTTTGCGTAATACTTGATTTTGCTTTTCTTGTCCTTTTCAAATTCAGCCAGCTTTGCGAAAGAGCAGGCTAGCCAGAATCTGGCTCCGGCGCTTGGGGATTGGCCAGGATCCCCCATTTTTTTGAATTCTTTTTCGAATGCATTGAACACCTCGGGCATTCCAGATAGCTCTTTGATCGCTTCGTTGTATTTTTCAAGCATAAAGAGCGCGCGTCCGGATCCCACTATGGAATAGAGGGTTATTGCATCGGGGCCAGCCCAGCGCAGCTCAACAAATTCCGGAAGGATTTTTTCTACGATTTTTCTCCAGGCTGTATTTTTTTTCCGGCCGAAACCTTCCTGTTTTTTTAAAGTTTCAGCGGCGTCAAGTTTGGCAAGCAGGCCATAGAGTATGGCTTCTCTGTCTGACTCGGTCGGCATATATTTTTTGATGACTTCTTCCGCTTTTTTTGTGTTGCCTTTTTGCTTGTATGCCCAGCTTAAATACGACACTGCTGTGCGATACTCCTGCATCAGGTCTTCGTTGTTTTTTTGCAGTTTTCCATGAAAGTGTTTTACATATATCCAGAGAAATTTCATGCCCTGTTCAAATTTGCCTTTTTCTAGCGAAACTTTGCCCAGCGTGAATTGGCCGCTGTAGTAATATTTGCTGCTTGTGGGTATGCTTGTTATCAATTTGTTTGCGAGAACTGGCTTGTTCATCTGTACGTAAGTGTCTGCCAATTGTATTTTTAGGCGATCCGCTTCCGCTGGATTTCCTGCTATGCGGTCTTTTAGAAAAAGTTCAGAATAATCATACAATTTTTCTTTGTTGAGCAAATTGGAAAACTTTATATCCCTGTTTATCGAGGCAGAGTCTTTCGCCGCAAATGCCGGCGCAATGGAAAACGCCATAATCATTGCCGCTACAGCAAACAAACTTTTTCTACGCATATCTTTCTCCTGCAATTATATTTTAGTACATTTATAAAAATCAAAAAATCATTATTCAGCGCACAATCCCTTAAAAAACTGAACATGCACAGATCTGCCGCGCGGCCCGTCGAACTCACAAAAATACAAACCCTGCCAGACGCCGAGCGAAAGTTTTCCGTCAATTATTGGCAAGGTTTGCGCAAATCCCATCATGGACGCTTTTATGTGAGCGGCGCTATTGCCTTCAAGGTGACGGTAAGAGTTGCTGTTCCAGGGAACCATGCGCTCAAGGGTTTCAATAATATCATGCGCGACATCAGGGTCGGCGTTCTCGTTTACTGTAAGTCCCGCTGTTGTATGCAGGCTGAATACGTGGCATATCCCGTTTTTCATCCCTTCGGGAATCAGGCTCTCCACATCTTTGGTTATATTTACCAGCTGGCTGTGCTCTGTAGTTTTTACATTTATTATATACATGCTGAAGCGTGTCTGCCCTTCCATGATTGACGCAAATAAACACGAGGTTTAAAATATAAGTCGCTATTAGATTTTAGCAAGCTTTATTCGCAATTTTTTGCGACCAGTCCGACAAAGAATTATCCCGAGCGCCCAATATAAGAACCGTGTCTCCTGAATTTACGTTTTTCTTTATAAAATCTGACGCTGCATCTCGCGAGGCAAAATATTCATAGTTTTTCCCGCTTGCCTTGCAATAATCGGCCACCACCTCTTCTGAGCTTGGCTTAAAGGAGGATGAGCCGCCCGCATAGAAAACAGGAAGCATCGCAAATACATCTGAATCAGACAGCACATTTTCCAAGGCATTGAAAAGCTCATTCCGCATGAATCCCAGCGGCCCATAGCCATGGGGCTGAAATATAGTCACTGTTTTTCCAGAGGATATTTCTTTGGCGGCAGAGATGCACGACGCTATTTTTTCCACATTATGGGCATAGTCATCGTATATTTTGGCTCCGCTTAGAGTCATCCCTGCATAATCGAACCTTCGCCAGACCCCCTTGAACTGCGATATTGCCTCCGCCGCGTTTTTTAGATTAATTCCAAGCATATCCAGAGAGGCAAAAACAGCCAGAGCGTTTGCAGCCACATGGATTCCTGGAGCAGGCAGATTCAAGCGGTATTTGCCATTTATTTCCGCCTTTGCCCCCTCGGCACCAGTTGTATAGTCTGTTAATCTCCAATTGGAATGCAAAGACGCTTTGCCTATATCGGCTGAAAACAGTTTGACCTCCAAGCCTTTTACTGCCTCTTTACCCAGAAGCTCGTAAACATTTTGTTCAATTACAACGCCTTTTTTTACTTTTTTAAGGAACTCCTTGAACACTGCCAGAAGCTCGTCTTTTGGGTAATGATCTGTTCCCACATTCAAAATGAGCGCATAATCAGGTGAATAAGCGGTCAGGCTCTTGTCGCTCTCGTCGGCTTCTAAAATCATGTGCCCGTCTGTGCCTTGATAATAATTGCCTGCCCATTTTCCTTTCGCGAAATTATTGACGAGGCCGCCTGTGAGGAAGGATGGCGCATTTCCCAGTCGGGTCATTGTCTCGGCCAGCCAGGCGCTTACTGTAGTTTTTCCGCAACTGCCGGTTACGGCGGTCAAGACGCATGAGTCTGACTGCTCCATGGCTATGGCAATGGCCTTTGAACGATGTATTCGAGCTATTTCGGCGCCCGCGAGAAAATCAGGATTGTCCTCTTCTATGGCGGTGGAATAAACTAGCGCGTCTGGCCGGGGCCCGTTCATATATGAGCCGTCTTGTTCGTAAAGTTCTATCCCCTGTTTTCTCAGAGAGTCAAATATTCGCTTGTTCTCCGGCTGATGAATTCCGCGGTCGCTGCCTGAAACTATTGCTCCTTCAGCCGCAAACATTTGCGCCAGGCCGCTCATGCCTATGCCGCCTATTCCGATAAAATGCAGGCGTTTCTCAAGCCCGGCGTTCTTTCTCTTCAAATTTTTCATGTTCAATATAGCATTTCCTTAATAACTTGACTAACGTTCCATATTGTCAAAGAGCTTAGCAACTTAACATAAACTTCTTGATATAAAATGCAATGAATGATAAAGTTTAAACAGATACTCTTATTTGGGAAACGTCAATATGGATGATTTATTTAAAAAAGCTGAAGAGCATTTTAACAAAGGCGAATTTGACGAAGCCGCGTCGATTCTGGAACCGCTTTGTCAGCAAGAGAATATAGCCTTGCAAGCGCTTATGCTGTCCGCTCATGTAGCTCAGAGTCAGAAATCATATTTCAAAGCGCAAGATTATATAAAGCGAGCTTTGGCTCTTTCTCCAAACAATTCTGGAGCGCACTACCTTGCGGCTATAATTTACGCTAAATCCGATGACGTCGGCAATTCCATAAAAGAATACGAAGCAGTTATTGCCTTGCAGCCGGATCATTTTCGCTCATTATGCAATTTGGGCCTTGCTCTAACTAAGCGTGGGAGTTTGAGCAAGGCGGCTGAACTTTATAAACGCGCGCTGACAGTTAATCCCGACGATGAGACAACCAAGATCAACCTCGGCTTTAATATGTTTTATCAAGGCAAAAGCAGAGACGCTGTAAAATACTGGCGCAAAGCTTTTGAGGAATCGCCGGATAACTTGACTATTTTAATCAATATTTTGCTGGGCATGCACTACGACACTAACATAACAAGCGAAGAAATATTTCTGGAGCATAAAAAATTAGGGGAAAAACTTGCAGTCAAGTTTCAGGGCGAGGCTGAAAAAATACGACTGGATTCTGATTTCGACAAAAGAAAAATAAGAGTAGGATATCTTTCACAAGACTTCAGAACACATTCAGTTGCTTATTTCCTTGAGGGAATCCTGTATTCTCATGATAGAAGCCGCTTTGAAATATTCTGCTATTCCAACTCCAGAACATGTGATGACACAACGATGCGCTTCAAGGGATTTGACTCAATATGGCGGGATACTGCTGATTTTACAGACGAGGAGCTTGACGCATGCATACGCAAAGACAAGATTGACATCCTCGTGGATCTCGGCGGCTGTACTTGCCCGCGCATTCAGATTTTTGCGCGGCGTCCCGCCCCTGTTCAAGTAACCTATCTCGGGTATGTAAACACGACAGGCCTGAAAACAATGGACTACCTATTTTCTGACGAAATCGCCGATCCGCCTGGCTCAGAGCGTTTTCACAGTGAGAAAATAGCGCGACTCAAGGGATGCTCTCTGTGCTATGCTCCGCTAGTCGATGCAATAGAACCAGCCATCCCTCCAGCCCTTAAGAATGGATACATGACATTCGGCTCATTCAACAACTATGCAAAAATGAATGACGAAGTAATTGAAACATGGGTCGAAATACTGAAAACCGCTCCAAATTCGAGACTGATTATAAAAAATAAATCAATGAACGACAATGGCGTGCGCATCGCTATCTGTGAACAATTTAAACAATTAGGCATTGAAAGCGATAGAGTTGAACTTCTCGGCTATGCGCATACCCCAGTGAGTCATATGTCGATTTATAATTACATCGACGTGGCTCTGGACACATTTCCTTTTAACGGAGTGACTACAACTTGTGAATCTCTCTGGATGGGAGTTCCCGTAATCACGCTTATGGGCGATCGATACTCGTCAAGAATAGCAGCCTCTATCCTCACGGCGGTGTCAATGAAACCGTTCATAGCACAAAGCAGGAAGGAGTATGTGGCAAAAGCTGTGTTTCAAACACAAAATCTGGAAATGTTGTCGCAACTGCGCAAAAACCTGCGCCCTTTGATGGCGTCTTCAAATCTTTGCGACATACAAGGCACAACGGCTCAAATCGAAGAGTTTTACATCTCATTTCTGAAAGAACGCAGAGATTTCGGCGGTTAATCCCATTTTTTTGAATATAAGGCTTTTAACTTAGGTCTGTTAAAGATATTTTGACTGAGGTGTTGACTGTTTCGCCTGGCTCTATTTCTTTTAGTGAACCTTTTTCGCGTTCTTTGGTCAGTCCTTCCGGGTGGCAGTTTGCCGGCTCTAGGCCCATCACGTATTCGCCCTGTCCCATTTGCTTCCATTGAATGAGGTTGGGCAATTCATTTTTTCTGTGCGAGACTGTCAATTTTATTCCAAGTTCTTTATTTGACATAGATATGGAGGCAAATCCGTATTGATCCTCAGGCAAATCATGATAGAAACACTGCTCTTCCCATCCATGGGTGGGCGGCAGGCATTTGTGCCAGTCTTTTATTCCGGTCTCCGCAATATCATCGCGTGGAACAACCTTGTGTTCAGGGGCTTCCAGGATTGAGCTTTCCGACAGCAGTGGATAGCCCAGATTTATGTGATAAAGCAACATCAGCGGCGAGGGCTTGGAGGCGCAATTTTCAATTGAGTCTTCTATGAGAATTTCATTTTTGCCAGCTGCAACGCTTATCTTTCGGGTCAATTCCAGATTTTCGCCGAACATTCTGGATTGACGCGCCACGCCTGTTATAGACAGGATATATTCGTCGTTGATCCATTTGCATGAGGACGCGCAGTTTTCTGCGGGCGTGTTTGACAGTCTGCCATGCAGACCGAATTCTTCGTCCTCTGCCGAAGATGGACTGCCTGCGTTGCGCAGGCCGCATCCGGTAAGCAGGCCGCCGCCCCAGTTGCGCAGCCAGCCCAGGCCTTGTGGGTCATAGTATGACGGGTGCGAGAAGCCGACTGGCGTTAGAAAAGCCAGAGGGACTCCCCTGAAGCTGGCTCGGCCAATATCCAAAGCCCGGTCAAGAAGAACTTCGAATTCCAAGCCGCTTCCGTTTGACACAATTGCCACTCTTGAGCCTTTTTCACGGCCATCGTCAAGCAGAACACGTCTGATGTCAGCTATTTGCTTTTGGGTAGCAACGTGTTTTGATTGAAAATATTTGCCTTGTTGAGAATATCCGTAATTCATTGCGCGCAACCTCGCTTGATTTATTTTATTTCATATCCGCAAAAGAACATGGCAAAAACAATAGAGCAAGGCTTATTTGCCGCCCAGCATCATTGTGAGAATGGCTTTTTGCACGTGAAGGCGATTTTCTGCTTGATCAAAGACAACTGATTGCGGCGATTCAAAAACTTCCTCTGTTATTTCCTCTCCGCGGTGCGCGGGCAGGCAGTGAAGGATTTTGGCTTCAGTTGAAGCGCGCTCTAGCAGTTCTGCATTCATTTGGTATGGCTTAAATTCTTTCAAGCGTTCTTTTGCTTCTTCTTCAAAGCCCATGCTGACCCATACGTCAGTGTAAAGGTAATCCGCATTTTCAACGGCTTTTAGTGGATCGATTTCCCATTCCGCGGAGCCATCGCCAATATTGCGAGCCATTAACTCTTCACTTGGCTTGAATTTTTCAGGGGCTGCCACTTTCAAGTGCATGCCCGCAAATTTAGCGGCCAGAATCAATGAATTGGCCATATTGCTGGCGCCGTCGCCGAGGTAGGCTATCTTTATTCCAGAGAGCTTCTCGCTGAATTCATAAATAGTGAAAAGGTCTGACAAAATCTGACAGGGATGGAACTCATCAGTTAAGGCGTTTATCACCGGAATATGCGAATGCTTTGCAAACTCCACAACATCTGCGTGCTTGTGGGTTCTTATCACAATGCCGTGCAAATAACGGCTTAATACGCGAGCGGTGTCCGCTATAGTTTCTCCTCGGCCCACCTGCATCTTTGCCTGATCCAGATAAATTGCGTTGCCGCCCAGTTCATTGATTCCAACTTCAAAAGAAATCCTGGTGCGAGTTGATGATTTGGAAAAGATCATGCCTATGCTTTTCCCGGCCAGTGGCTTGTTCTCGCATTTTTGTCTGTTTTTCTTGTATTCGCTGGCAAGCTTGAACATTAGATCCAGGTCATGCCTTGTAATTCCTTCAATTGTCAACAAATCTTGATGCATTAGTGTCCCCTGGTTTTATTTTGATGTTTCATTTGAGGTTTTCAGTTTAGTCAGCGCAACCTCTATTATATCAAGCGCAAGGTCGGTTTCTTGTTCTGTTATGGTCAAAGGAGGCAGCAGCCGCAATACGTTCTCACCTGCTGTAAGGGCTATAAGTCCGTTCTCCTGAAGCGTCGGCAACAATTCATTGGCGTTGCCGTCCAGGACTATTCCAATCATCAGGCCGCGGCAACGAATATCTTTGACGAAGTCATGTTTGTCTTTAAGCTTTAGCAATTTTCCTTCTATATATTGAGCTTGCTTCCGGCAGTTTTCTAGAATCTTCTCATTATCCATGGCGTCAATGACTGCGCATGAGGCGGCGCATGCCAGAGGGGTGCCGCCAAATGTGCTGGCATGAGTTCCGACTGTCAATGTTTCGGATAAAGCGCGTTTGACAATAAACGCGCCTATCGGAAAGCCGTTGCCCAGAGCTTTTGCCAGAGAAAAAGCATCCGGCTCGATTCCGTATCCTTGCCACGCATAAAAATATCCTGTGCGTCCCATTCCGCATTGGACTTCGTCAAACATCAGCAATATTTCTTTTTTATTGCATAACTCGCGCAATTCTTTAAGATATTCGGCCTTTGCCGGAATAATTCCGCCTTCGCCTTGCACTGGCTCAAGCAGGATGGCGGCTGTCTTTTCATTTATGGCGTTTTTTGCCGCGTCTATATCATTAAAAGGAATAAATTTAAATCCTGGCATGTCGGGCGCGAATCCTTTGCGGTACTTTGCGCGTCCTGTTGCGGCGAGTGTTGCCAGAGTTCTGCCGTGGAAGGAATCTTCCATTGTTATTATTTCTGACTTGCCTTTGTCTGAACCCCATTTTCTGGCGAATTTGATCAGTCCTTCATTGGCTTCGGCTCCGCTGTTTGCAAAAAAGGCTGTTCCGTCAAACCCGTGCCGGACGAGCTTTTCCGCCAGTCTGGGCTGATTCTCATTCATATAAAGATTGGACACGTGCATCAGCTTGGCGGACTGTTCCTGTATGGCTTTTGTCACAGCCGGATGGCAATGCCCCAGATTGCAAACGCTTATGCCTGACCCGAAATCCAGATAACGTTTGCCTGCCTGATCCCAGACGTATGAGCCTTCGCCTTTCACAAGCAAAAGTTTGGGCTGATAAGTAGGCATAACATATTTTTTCTGAGAATCAAACACTTCGTTATATTGCATCGCTTTCACCAATTATGTTTATTTTTTAGGAAAAAAGAAAAAATTAATGTAGACGCATTGCGAAAAAAAACAAATTTAAGCAAGAAAAAAGATGGTGTTATAAAAATCCCACGTAGACGGGTTTGCCTACTGTGATTGTGCGGCCCGTGAATTCAAGCAGGCCTGAATCCTTATCAATTTTGAACAATGCCAAATTGTCGGCATCCTGATTTGCAACAATGCAATAGCGGCCTGTGGGGTCAATATTGAAATGGCGCGGAGTTTTAATGTGTTCCTGTTGAAAGCCCGCGATTTTTAGCGTGCCGTCTTGAGGATTGACAGTGAAAACAGCAATCGAGTCATGCCCCCTGTTGGAAGCATAGAGAAATCTGCCGTTTGGATGCAGACGCACTTCAGCGCACCATGTTGTGCCTTTGAAGTCAAGCGGGCAGGCCGTGATGTTCTGCCGTATGGTCAATGAGCCTGTGTCTGGATTGCGAGCTAGAACAGTAAGTGTTGAATCAAGTTCATTGATCACGTACGCAATCCTGCCGTCAGCGCTGAAAGTCATGTGTCGGGGCCCGGCCCCTGCTTTAAGGACGGCTTCCGGGGATGGGGCCGGAGTCAATTTGCCGGATGCCGAATCCAAAGTGTAGATCAATATTTTATCGAGTCCGAGATCGGCCGCATATACATGTCTGCCGTCTGGCGACTGGTTGATGCTGTGGGCGTGGGGCCCTTTCTGGCGACGCTGGTCGGCGCCGCGCCCTTCATGCTGTATTGCCGAAGATGGTTCTTGCGCAGTGACTCCGTCATTATTTACAGGAATTACTGCCACACTGCCACTGCTGTAATTAGCCACCATCAGATTGCGGCCGGCAGCGTCCATGCTTAAATGGCATGGGCCTTTTCCTTTGGTAGACGATTCACTGATGAGGCGCAGTTTTTTGCTGTTCTTCTGTATTTCAAAGGCGCGTATTTTGCCGGGATTGCCTTCTGCTGTCGCATAGAGAAATTTGCCGTCGGGCCGGAATGCCAGAAAACTTGGGTCAGGGGATTCGGCGGCGAGTTCAGGCTCCGAAAGGGCGCCCGAAGCTGAGTCAAAAGACGCGTGATAAATCCCCTTTGATGAGGATTTTTTTGTATAGGTTCCAATATAAACGTCAAACACCTGCGCTGAAGCGTCTTGAATAGTCATAATAAATAAAACCATATTTAATAATTTAAACATCACTGCTATCCGGTGAAAATTAAAGGAGTCTCTGCTCATGTTGGAATACAATACGATCTTTCAATCATTTTTCAATTTCATGCCGAGGTATAATAAGGCAACGGCTCCGCCAAACGTTTTAAAACCAAGAAAAACGGCGGCTGAGTGATTGTCAATATTTCTTCAGTGTCGCGAAGCGGAAACTTTGGACAGACAAATTCTTCGGCGGCAAAAGCTGGCGTTTTATGCAATGACTGTTGCTTGGAGCAAAGAGTTGGCAAGGCATAAAAATACGCGGCGGCGCAATTTCGGATATGTCAACATGGAGATGACAGCCTGGCGCAGCCGGAGTGACGTCAGCTTTGATTTTTCTCGAGGCGGCATTTTCCTTTCGCTTCTTTGATCGATAAATCATTGAATTCAGTCAACTTTTTGTTGAGTTTTTGCCAATCATCAGACAAGACGTTGAAATATTCATTTATTGCTTGAATATTTTCCTCTGTAAGGGACGTTGTTTCAATTTTCTCCGCTGTTTTTGAAAATTGTCCAGCATTGAGATGGGCAGACATCCCTTTTAAATAATGTGCCTTTTGGGATATGGCTCCAAAATCACCACATGCTATTGCCAATTTCAATTCTTCCATTTCATGCGGAGTTTTGTCTATAAAAATAGAAGCCAAGCCTTTTGCGCACTCATAATTGTTTTTTAAGTTTTTCAAAAATTTCTTTTCATTGAACACTCTTTTTTCCCCGCGTCTAATGTCGCAAATGCAGTTCTTTTTTTCCTTTTGAGAATTATTATTATCCAAATAATTTTCAAGTATGGAATGCAATGCGTCTTTCTCTATAGGCTTCAGCAAAAAATCATTCATTCCGGCATCCAGGCAACTTTGCATTTCACTCTCTAAAGAAAGGGCGCTAAAAGCAATAATTGGGATAGAAGAGGAATATTCTTTTCTTATTATTCTGGTTGTTTCAGTTCCGCTTATGCCTGGCATATCTCTGTCCATGAAAATTATATCGCAAAAAAAGTTGTCGCTTAGCATCTTTAGCGCTTCTTTTCCCGAAATGGCAAAATGGGCTTCGCAACCGACTTCATTCAGATAAAAGCGGAGGATTCCCTGATTAATTGGGTTGTCCTCCACAACCAAGGCGCGAGGAGGATTGTCCTGATCAAAAAT
>Ga0075121_1001479_pt1 | contig 14452 bp, 10 predicted proteins | sample AntAceMetag02UKG_FD_69793 | JGI IMG/M metagenome (GOLD analysis project Ga0075121, IMG submission 69793) | Saline lake microbial communities from Ace Lake, Antarctica - Antarctic Ace Lake Metagenome 02UKG | ecosystem: Environmental > Aquatic > Non-marine Saline and Alkaline > Saline | place... | reverse complement strand
TATTGCTTCCTGAACCTGATATTCGGATTCTCCGTCGAGTGAAGAGGTTGCTTCATCAAAAATAAGTATCTGCGGATTTTTCAAGATAGCCCTTGCGATCGCAATGCGCTGTTTCTGACCGCCTGAAAGCTTCACTCCCCGCTCTCCGATTATGGTTTCGTACCCATCTTCGAGCTCTAGAACAAATTCATGAGCATTTGCCGCCTTCGCTGCCTGAACGATATCCTCTTGTGAGGCATCCTGTCTGCCGTAAGAAATATTGTGCGAAACAGTGTCATCAAAGAGGATCACTTCCTGGGTTACCATGCCCATGAGATTGCGGATGTCATTCATTTTGTAATCCCGCATATCTATATCGTCGATCCTAATAGCACCGCTTGTCGGATCATAGAATCTGAGCAGCAGATCCATCATCGTGGATTTTCCACCTCCGCTTGGACCGACAAATGCAACAGCCTCTCCTTTATTTATTGTGAGATCAATATCCCTCAGTACAATGTCCGAGGTCGGATATTTGAATGACATATCATCAAACACAATGGAATCGGAAAAAACATCTATAGATTTTGCATCATCCTTATCTACAAGTAAAACGGGCTCATCGATAACTTCAAAGACGCGCTCTGCAGCAGCAAGCCCCTTATTGATCTCTGAATAAACCCGTGCGATTTCTTTAATAGGATGCAGGCTTGCAAGCAGTGCAACAAGGAAAAGGGAAAATTTCCCGGCACTCATCGCATTATTTGGATTCAGCACAAGCAGCCCGCCATACCAGATAATAACGAGTGTGATCATAATCGACATAAATTCCGTAAAAGGCGTCACCAGTTGACCGGCTCGTATCATGTGCACGGACTTTTTATAGAACTTCCTGTTCTCTTTCATGAATCGAGCTTTTTCATAATTCCCCATTGCAAATGACAGCACAATGCGGATGTTCATGATCGTTTCCTGCAGGATAGAAGTAATGTCTGCAAATTTCTGCTGCACTTTCCTGCTTCTTCGCTTCAACGCGCTCGAAATCAAACTCACGGTGACTGATATCGGAATGACAACAAAGAGTGTCATAAGGGACATCTGAACACTGACCGCAACCATCATAAAGACATACACGGTCACAAGAAGGAGATTTCTTAAAAGATTTGTTGCAGAACTGAGGGTCATGCCACGGATCATTTTCACATCATTCACCGCACGTGAAATGATCTCTCCCAGTTTGTGGCTATGGAAAAATTCAAGCGGTTTTTTGAGAAGAGCTCCGTAAAAATCATTTCTGATGAACATGATGACCTTTTCCTCGATCTGCTTAAAAATGATCTGCTGAAAGTACATCGAAAGGCTTCGAACAAAAAATAAAATCGCTGCCAGTACGAGAAGTAGCTTGAGAATTATGCTCTTCGAATTTCTCTCTGAAAATTCTTTCAGGGAAACACCAATCTCTTCTTTTATCTTATCAAAACGAGCCTTCTCTTTCCAGTTGTGTTTGACGGCTTGCACACTTCTGCCTAAGATCCATTCCGCTTCCTTGAATATATATGAAAGGTTCGCTTTGCTCCTGCTCGCCTCATCAGCTTTCCACTCCAGGTCTGTTTGTTTCACAAAGATCTCATCAACGACCGGATACACAATGCCAATTGAAACACCACTAAAAGACGCATAAATGATAAGCACTAAGAGACCAAGTATCGCACTGGGCCAGACCCTTTTCAGGTAGGATAGAATTCGGAGAAAAAGTTTCATGATGATCTAAATATTAATCAAATCTGTAAGAAAGTAAAACGGAAATTGTCTTTTGGGTGAAATCGCTTTTGTAATACACGGGATTCACATACTCCCCCTGCTCGGCAAGCGCGATGTTTTCTTCATTCACATTGCAGTCCGTATATCTGAAGCCGAGTTCTGCTTCAAGTTCAGGAAGAATCTCATAGGAGCAATTAAAAGAAAAGATGTTTTTTGTATATTGATGACCGTAAAGAAATTTCTCAACAGGTGGAATTTGATACTGATATTTGATGCTGTCCTGCGCTCCTTTTCTGTATATGGAATAATCCGCCGAGATTTTCAACTTTCCGTTGACTTGATAGTCGAATCCAAAGTAGAGATTGTCCGCATTCTGTCCTGTCCAGTACCCCATCCAGTAATCATCAGAGGTTCCATAGTTGATGGGGAATTTATGTGTATAAACCCAGGGATTCAGGTGCGTGTATTCAACGCGGAAATCAAGTCCTGTCACGAAGGGCTCAACAAGATATGCTCCCAGCTGGTACGCCACATAATTATGGGATTCATTTTTATTGAACATCTTGGAGAGGGAAATCTCGTCGATAAGCAAGGAGCCATAGGTTTTAATGCCGTTTATCGGAATCCATTCGTAGTCCAATCCGATCATTTCATTATCCTGATCATTGGTATAGCGCTGTGCTGACCAGAATAGCATTATGGGAATGAAGTACACAAACTCGGCATCGCGTTCGCCATAGTAGAGAAGCTCGCTCAGCCCAAAACTGAACCTATCCGATGGTGCGATCTCAAGCCGGTGCGCAGCCACGTATTTCTTTTTATAGAATTCCCGGTCAAACTCCTGGTCTCCATAATTGATCCAATAAGAGGTGCTGTCGTCGAGGATGTTGCTTTCCAACCACCCGTGAAAATACACAAATCTTAACCAGTTATTAAATTTTGCGCGCACCATAATTTGCGGGTAGGATGGCGCTTTATTGCTTAGAGAAACTGACCCGGTATGTCCGCATCCCCAGTAGTTTGAAAATCTTCCAATTGTAATATCTGCATATTTAGTAGAGAATGAAACTGCGGCATCCACTTCTTCATAATAGTAATTGCCATCTCTTTTGTGTTCCACGCCAATGCCCTGCTCGGGGCAGTCGATTTTCTTTACATCAAAGATGTTGCCGTGCACTGCATTGTTCACTCCGTAAAAAGAGAATCCCACATTATCCCCAAGATAACCGAAAATGTAACCGCCGCCTGTGAGCCGCCGGTAGTTTTCTGCAAAGGTCGATGTATCGCTGCTATTATAGTTATATTCTGCCTCAAATTTCGGCTCAAAAGAGATAAAGCTGTCCCCCGAGTAAAATGTATAAGGAAATTTCAGCAATTTCCATTTTTCTTCTTTGAAATCGGTCGTATCTGCGTCTTCATCAAGAAGTACATTAATAAATTCCTCAAAGAATTCATCGGATAGTTCCTGCATGCTTTGTGAATATTTGCGCTCGTATGAAAATTCTTCCAGAAATCTCGCGAGTTGTTCTATATCATAAAGAGAGAGATTTACATACTCATTATAATCATCGACGCGAACGAGGTATTCCCGAATATCAGTCCTCGGCATGGGTTTGATGCCGTCAAAGTAGCGTCCTGTCATACCCTTCACCTGCATTCTCTCCAGAAAATCATACACATCATTTTCCAGCGGAACCAGCACAACCTGTGCAGAGAGTGCTGCGCTAAATAAAATCATAAGTATGAACAGGCAAAGTTTCTTTTTCATCGGTTTTCCTATACAATGTAAGCAACATCAAAAGGCATATATTTGTTGTCAACAAAATCAAACCCTCTAAAATGTTGTCATTCAATGAAATCTGGGGAGAAAAACATGAAAATCCGTGCTTTTACCAAAGATGATGTTGAGAGTTATGCTCAGATGGTGAGATACTGTTTCAACATGTCTCAGAAAGATTCCGAGCAATATGCCAAGCAAGCCATAAAATTTTGCAGGGGGTTCGTTGCTGAGGAAAAGGGAAAGGTGTTTTCTGCAACCTTTTACTACCCTTTTCATCAAAATATACATGGCAGGAAATTCAAAATGGCGGGAATGGGCGGGATTGTAACAATGCCCGAGGCGCGTAATCGCGGATTGGTTCGTGAACAGCTCCGGATCATGCAGAAAGATATGCAGGAACAGGGCTATGTCACCTCATGCCTTCAACCCTTCAAACCGAAATATTACCAGAAATTTGGCTGGGCAAATGCTTCGAGAAGACTTCGATGCAGTATAAACGTTGATGATATTGAAGCAAAAAAAGGTGAGTATGAGTTCATACGGATCGATAAACCTTCTCCAAAAGATTTTGATACGATAGAAAAAACCTTTGCATCGCATTATAACGGCTCAACCTACAGAAGTACGCATTTCTGGAAAGAAGAAGTAATGTACACCTGGGAATCTTTAAAAGAGCTGTACTATTATCTTATCCGGCATAACGGAAAAGACGTAGCGTATGTAATATACTATTACCAAAGATTAAAAGATGGATTCGAAGTGAACCTGCACGTACGGGATTACGGATTTATTAATTATCAAGGCGCAAAGGGAATATTCGCACTTTTTAAACCTCACAGAGACCAGGTAAAGGATGTGATAATCCATCTTCCGGAAAATTTCGACATATATCATATTGCCCCCTGCAACCTTGAAAGGATAGAGTGGAGATCCTATATGATGTTCAAGGTAATTAATGTGAAAGACGCTATGCTTCACTACACCATTCCGAAGGATCTCTCTTTTGATTTCGAATTGCAGGTCACTGATCCAATGATGGAAAACGAACACCCCTCTTTCGTCTTTCTGATTGACAAAGGCAAGATCAAACTTATTGATAAATCCGATCATATCTTGAAATGTGCGATCGATTCCTTCTCGCGCATGTTTATTGGTCGTAATTCGATCTATGACCTTATAGACTATAACGAGGTGGAGATTTCCAAAGAAGTCATAAAAAATATAGACCGGTTGTTCCCAAAGGACATCGTGTTCATCAAAGATATGTTTTAAAGGAGTTCCATGAAAAGCAAGGTGTATTTCATCGATTTTCACACGACATTTCAGCGCTCGATCTTCGACAAGATCGGGGATGCGCTCTCGCAGGCAGGATTCAAAGATATAATTCGGGAACATGACAAAGTTGCAGTAAAAATGCACTTTGGGGCAGAAACAAATTTCGGTGTGATCAATCCCCGCTATGTGCGTTATTTTGTGAACCGGATCCTCGCGTTCGACGCAAAACCATTTTTGACCGACACGAATACCCTTTATGCAGGACAGCGCGTGAACAGCGTCGATCATACCAACCTGGCAATTCAACATGGCTATGCGGAGTCTGTGGTAAATGCGCCGGTGATTATTGCCGACGGACTTGTCGGGCAAAGCGATGAGGTCGTTGAGATTGATACAAAGGAAACAAAAAAGGCATACATTGGAAGCGATATTCATCATGCTGATGCGATACTTGCACTCTCACACATGACCGGACATGAAGCTGCCGGCTTTGGAGCGGCAATCAAAAATATCGGTATGGGATGTGCTTCCCGAAAAGGGAAACTTGCAATGCACAGTACCTCGCGACCGGTTATCAGTAATGAGAGATGTGTCGGCTGTGCGCGTTGTGTGCAATGGTGCCAGGTGAATGCGATCAGTATCAAAGAGGACGGCAAAGCACATATTAACGAGTACCTATGCACTGGCTGCAGTATGTGTATTTCTGTGTGTCCTTTTTCTGCGATAAGGATAAAGTGGAATACATCCCCTGCATTTCTCAACACAAAGATCACGGAATACGCCCATGCAGTGACGTCTCATAAAAAAGATAAGATATTCTATGTGAACTTCATTAACCACATCACCCGTCACTGTGATTGCATGAACATTCACGGCGAAGACATTGTGCCGGATATTGGCATTCTCTTTTCAAAAGATATCGTTGCTGCTGACAGAGCATCTATCGACTTGATCAATGAGAAAACGGGAACAAACCTTTTCGGAGAACTCTTTCCTGAAATTAACATAGAAAACATTTTTTCTTATGCTGAAAAACTTGGCATGGGATCATCGGATTATGAGCTTGTGAAGATAAAGTAACCCCAGATTTCAATCTTGTGCTTCAATATTTAAACGTTGTGTTACCATTACACATAATAAATACATCACGACCTTAACAAATCCAAAATGAACAAATTATTTATTTGTCAATTATTCTATTCTTCATAGGTTATGAGTATGCTAATAGTTAGGTGTATTAATAATTTGACAGAAAATCACAGCACTCAAATATCTGTGGTTCAAAACATAAAAGAATAAGGAGTTTCTATATGATTCGATTAACTCGTTCTCTGATTATTGTCTCGATTTTATCAATTTTGATATTAGCGGGGTGCGAACTTGGAGAAAAGCAAAAAGATAAATCGCAGATCCTCGCACAATGGGATGGAGGCACGATCACAGAAAAGATATTTAACGAACGCCTTGATCAGATCCCTCAATTTTATCGTCCCCGCGGTGGTTTCACCGTCGAACAAAAGCAAAAATATCTCGATGACTATTCAATCGAAGAAATCTTCTATATTGAAGCACTGAGCAAAGGAATGGAAAACACTCAGAGCGCTCAGGAATTCTATCGTCAGAATGCAGAAAGAGTTATCCTTGATAAATATAATCAGGAGCAGATCAAAGACAAGGGCAAACCCACTGATGCCCAGCTTATGGCATACTATGAAGCGCATAAAGATGATTTTTATAAGAAATCACCTACAGCCACACTCCTCTATATAGAAACCAAGACAAAAGAAAATGCAGACGCAGCATACCAGGAGCTGGTTTCCGGCAAAGATTTTGTTGAGGTCATGAACGCATATACCACAAATGAAAATCTTAAGAAAAAGGGTGGCGTGATCACCAATATCAGAAAAGGCGGTTATATCCCGAATATCGGCAGATCAGAAGAATTGGATTCCCTCATTTTTGTTGCAGAAGTCGATGACATCATACCGCCGATCGAGTTCAACGATGCTTTTCATATCGTAAAAGTTACTGAGCTTGACCTGAGCACTATCCGCCCATATGATGAAGTGGAAAAAGATGTGAGCAGTAGATATGCCAGCGAAAAAGAGCAGGAACTTCGCGCACAGATCCTCGATAAATTATTTGTGAAATATACTATCTCAATAGACACGCTTGCTGTCCAAGAAATAAATTTTGAAGAAGCAGACTCCTCTGAAGTTGCTGGAAGCGTTGTACTCATCGCATCCTCAGCTCCTGAACTTGTGTATACTGCAAAAGATTTTGCCCATGAAGTCAGCATGTTCCCGATGGAAAGAAAACAACTCCTTCAGGAAGCCGGTGCAAAGGTTGATTTCATCAAAGAAAAAGCCAACAATAATGTGCTGTATCATGATGCAATAAAGAAGGGATATGAAAATCATCCTGAAATCGCAGATGAGCTTCGCAGAGCAAAGATGATCGGCGCTCTTCGCGAATATTATAAGCAATTTGTGGTCGACGCAGCAGTGGTTCCGGAAGAAGAGATCGTGAAAGCGTATGAAGCAGATAAAGAAAAGCGCTATGTGAATAAACCCCATGTCAAAGTACAGGAATTTGCATGCGAAAATCAGGTTACTGCCGATTTCTTGCTCTTTAAAGCCAAGGAAGCACAGACCGATGAAGAGCTCAACGGATTGATCAAAGAATACTGCGTGAAAACTGCTAACGACGGCATGATCGGACCCATTTATGAAGGTGGCATCATACCTGGCGTGGGTAAAGACGATACGTATCTTGAAAAAATATTTTCAGTGCCGGAAGGATCTTTCAGTGATGTGTTTGGAGACGTGAAAGGAAATTGGGTTTTCTTCAAAGTTGTAGAATTCACACCAAAATCATATCGCAGCATCGATGATGTCCGGGCTGAGCTCGAAACCAATCTTATGAGAAAAGCGCAGCAGGACCTCTTCGAAAAACTCAAAACAGAAATGCGTGAGAAGTATAATCTCGTGGTCTATCCGGACCGCCTTGAAGAAAAACTTCCTGCCGATTCACTTTTCACTCTTGCCGAAGAAGCCATGACGCAGAAAAACTATGCGCGTGCTAACTACTACTATGACAAAGTAATCGAAGACTATGCAAACGGACAGGATGATTATAAAGCCAAATTCATGAAGGGTTTCATTTACTCCGAATACCTGAAGAATGACACAAAAGCGATCGAGATGTTCACAGAAGTACTCACTTACCCGATAGAGGGTGTCGTGACAGATACAACACTCCATCCTTCGGCGCGTTATATGCTGAAAGCGCTCACGGGTGAGGAAGACATTCTCGAAAAGATCAACCAGCAGTCCGAATAGATGAATACCGATAATTAGGATTTTTGCATCCTTACATAAACAAAGGCGGAGCTCTTCGGAGTTCCGCTTTTTTGATTGCATGTTACAATCGCCATTATAAAACTTGACACGGCAAAGTGCAATGATGCATAGAATTATAAAAATCTCAGGAATATCACATGGCAAAAGTACAATTAGTTAAAATAACAAAAGTATACGAGAACAGCTTTGTGGCAGTAAAAGAAGCGGACATTACTGCGGAAGACAAAGAATTTGTCGTGCTGGTAGGTCCTTCCGGCTGCGGAAAAACAACCACACTGCGCATGATCGCGGGACTCGAAGATGTGACGTCCGGCGATATCTATATCGGTGATAAAATTGTGAATGATGTGCTTCCCAAAGACAGAGACATCGCAATGGTGTTCCAGAACTATGCACTCTATCCGCACATGACCGTATATCAAAATATGGAATTCGCTCTTAAGCTGCGCAAAACCCCCAAAGACGAGATAGAGGGCCGCGTGAAAACAGCCGCAGGGCTTCTCGGTATTGAGGAGCTGTTGGATAGAAAGCCAAAGCAGCTTTCCGGTGGACAGCGCCAGCGCGTGGCACTGGGCAGAGCAATTGTGCGCCAGCCAAAGGTATTCCTTTTTGATGAGCCCCTCTCCAACCTCGATGCAAAACTCCGCGTGCAGATGAGAGCAGAGATAAGCAAACTGCATAAAAAACTTGAAACAACTATTATATATGTGACCCATGACCAGACCGAAGCCATGACAATGGGTGATAAGATCGTGGTCATGAAGGACGGACTCATTCAGCAGATAGATTCACCGATCAATGTATACAACCACCCCACCAATAAATTCGTTGCAGGTTTCATCGGAAGCCCGGCGATCAATTTCTTTGACGGCAAAATCAGCAAAAAGGGTAGCCATCTTCATTTTGACTTCGGCACCTTCTCCGTGAAGATCCCGGACACCTATGACGACTCTATTAAAGACTACGAAGATAAAGAGATCCTAATGGGTGTGCGCCCTGAGGATGTATATCATAAGAAATATTCATCCAACGCAGAAATTCCTGCTGAGATGAAAGCAGAGGTAGAAGTTGTCGAGCCCCTTGGTTCAGAATTTGTCGTGAATTTTGAAACAGGCGGTACGGTCTTCACCGGCAGACTTGAGCCAAAGGAAGAACCAAAGATGGGTGAAATTATGAACCTTGTCTTTGATATGAAAAAGGTCCATTTCTTTGATAAGGAAACAGAAAATACGATTGTGTAAATTCCTAAATCCGATCCGCCATCCGCCGAAAGTCGGAGTAAACGCTGGCGGACTAATTTCTAATGAACCTGATTGGGGAAATGTATGAAGGTTAAAATGAGAGAATGTAGAGTTGATAGGCACAAAAATTTAAAACAAAAATCCGCACAATATTGCGGGAATATAGACATTAGCGGTAATTCAGCAAGACAAGAAATGTTTAGTTTATCCAGATTTAATTTAATTGACGTAATATTACGAAATAGATTCTATCGAATGAGTTATTAAGATATTTGGGAAAGTAAATAAATCAACTTTGTATAAGTGAAGAATGAATGTTTGCTTCTTTAAAATAGGTGGTCGCAATTTGCGACTTCCAAATATAAAAGGAAATAAAAATAATGAGCGATAAGAAAAGTAGTAACGGGAATATTATTGTTGTTGATAATTCTTTAATTCAAAAGAAAATCCAATTTATTAGAAATATGCAAATTATGATTGATAGAGATATAGCAGAATTATTTGATGTGGAAACAAAACGACTTAATGAACAAGTAAAAAGAAACATAGAAAGATTTCCTGAAGAATTCTGCTTTCAATTAACAGATAAAGAAAAAGCAGAAGTGGTCGCAAAATGCGACCACCTACAAAATCTTAAATTTTCACCAAATTTGCCATATGCTTTCACAGAACAAGGTGTGGCAATGCTTTCAGCAGTTATTCGCAGTGAAACAGCAGTGAAAATGAGTATTCAAATTATGAAAGCTTTTGTTAAAATGCGTCATTTTTTAATTGAAAATGCTCAGATATTTTCTCGAATTGAAAGAGTCGAACAAAAACAAATTGAGACAGATTCTAAATTAGAACAAATTTTCAGTGCAATAGAAAATAAGCAAATAAAACCAAGACAAGGACTCTTCTTTGACGGACAGATATTTGACGCTTATAAACTGTTAATTAGTTTTATTAAAGATGCTGATAAATCAATTTTCATTATAGATAATTATATTGATGAATCCATACTGACCTTGCTAACTAAACGTAAACCAAAAGTTGATGTGAAAATATTTACTAAAAACATAACTAAACAAATGAAATTGGATATTGAAAAATATAACAAACAGTATCCAAAAGCAGAATTGATAAAATTGAATAAAGCACATGATAGATTTATTGTAATTGATAATAAAGAAGTATATCATCTCGGTGCATCTCTCAAGGATCTCGGTAAAAAATGGTTTGCTTTTACTAAAATGGACAATGATTCGCTTGCTCTGATTAAACAATTAAACAAAATAGTGTAGTAACGCCTGCACTGATTCTATGTAAAAGGATTGAGGCAAAAAGATGAAGAAAAACCGCTAACAAACGTGTCTGTGCTCTAAATAGAAGAAGATATGAAAGAGCACGGCACACGCAAAACATTATCGGTAAGAGTTCTTATCTAAAAGCAATACTCGGAGATAAAAATTGAAAATATTAGATTGCGAAAATATTGAATCAACTTATGCATCAATCCAAAACATAATAGGTCTTAAAAGAAGAACTTTAGAAAGTTTATTCACAAATCTTGATTTGGAAGATTTTTATAAAAAAAATCCAAATATATATTCTTTTGAGTATGCAATAATTAGCATAATAGAGAAAAAGTATAAAATTAATTACAATGTTGATTCAACAGCTTGGTTTCACGCTACTAGAATATTCAAAAATAATAATTTCTGCGGAGATATATTACCTTTGGGTATGGTAATCAATCAAATTTGGGAACAACTTTATTTTGTAGCAAAAAAACACATTAGCCTAAATAATTGGAACAAATTTAGAACTGATTTTGAAAATAATAAGTCAGGAAGGCATTCTGAAAATCTATATAATATGAAAGTTAATGATAAGTACCACTGGGGTCCATTTGGCTTTCTAATTAAAGACACAATATTAGTACCGAAAGAAATGGGTAATTGGGATTATTTAGGTTCACCTGAGATTATATATAACATATGCAATTCATTTAAAGAATATACAAAAATTGATTTATTTAATCATTACATGAAATCATCATATCCTGTTATTATAAAATTTATTGATCCTAATTTTAAAACAGAATGTATTGGGTTTGCTTTATATTACCTTTACTTAAATTCGTTAGGTGAGTCAGTTAATACAGGATGCAATTACTGTTATGATGGAAATGGAAAAAGAGTTAATTCTGATAAGATTCTAGGAATTGATAAAATTGATTTATGGAGAACTAGTTTATTATCTTAGCGATCTATGAAATCCAACCGATAACAAACGTGTCAGCGGGTGGGCTGGTCGGTTTGCTTCGTTTGAATCTTACGATTCAAACTTTGTTCGGTTCGTTTCCAGGCGTGATCGTTCCGATCCCGCTGCACACGCCAAACATTACAAGAAAATTTTTTAATTAGTTGGAGATTACAATGACTTTAATCGTTTCTTGGTTAGGCGTTGACACACACGGACCAACATCAGCATATATTGCTGGTGATAGCCGCATTTCATGGAACAGCAGGACTAAGTTTGATTATGGTAAAAAGGTTTTTTCCTCAAAAGAATTTCCAGAAATATTATCATATTCTGGTGATGTATTATTCCCATCGATAGTATTATCTCAAATAATCGAGATGATAGATTCTAATATTCTTTTTACAAAATCCCTTAATTGTAATGAAAAAAACAAACTAATATTCGAAAAAATATCACACTCTTTTTCAAAATATCCAAAATTGGTAAGTAACATCGTACAGATAATGCATATTTCCAGAGACACAATTGTTAATAAATATCCTAAGTTCACTTGTTATAAAATGACTTGGTCAAACTCAGTTACTTCTAAAAGAAAAACAATGAAAATGCCTAACCAATCAGATTTACTATTTGTTATTGGTTCTGGGAGAAATGAATTTGTTGAGAACTACAGAAAATATCAACATAGTGTAAATAAAAACACCAGTAGAAATGTTTTTCATTGTTTTTGTGATACTCTATTTAATATAAGAGATAAAAACTGTGGAGGTTCTCCACAACTAATTGGTATATATAGAAAACCGAATTCTACTTCAATTAATTTTGGCATTATCCTTAGGAACAAAAGATATCTCCTTGGTTCTGAAGTTCCGAAAAGTTCAAATTTCAATCAAATTGAATGGCGAAATGATAATTTTGAAATATGTGATGGACTTACGATGAAAAAAAAACATTGCGCAAAAAAACAAATTGATGAAATTCGCAGAAAATAAAGCAACTCCCTGGATCTCCATTTACATGGCGAGCGAGGCGCTGTCGTTGACTGGGACATTGTCCCAGTCAGCTACCAGGGTTAGCTTTTTTACTAATTCTTTCGAGATTAATCAACAAAATTCATGTAATAAACATGTCGTCGGTTTGGTCTCGCGGTGGGTTTTGCCTGATCCGCCAGTGTTTACTCCGACTTTCGGCGGATGGCGGATTCCCGCCGTACACGCAGAACATTATGAAAATGTCTGGCAATTTTAAGATGGATTAATAATTATGTTAAAAATAATTAATTTTAAAGACTATGAAAAAGACCTCGATATAGCAATTAACTATTATTACAAAAAATGGGGAAATAATAATTTTCACTTTTTTAATGATGCAATAAGAAATTCATCAAATGGGAATGAGGGCCTGCCAAGATTTTATTTACTTTTAGAAAATGATGAAATAATTGGTTGTGGTAGTTTGGTTACTAATGACTTCATTAGCAGACATGATTTAATGCCCTGGCTGGCAGGATTATTTATTGAAGAGGAAAAGCGAGGCAAAGAACTAGGTAATTACATAATGAATTTTCTAGAGAAGGAAGCAATGAAAATTGGTTTTTCATGTATCTATTTAACAACAAACCATAATGGATATTATGAAAAATATGGATGGACAAGAATAAATGATGGTTTTGAATTATCTGGAGAACCAACGAGAATTTATAAAAAAATATTATGATTTTATATAATTGCCAGATAAATCGCACAACAAAAGCTATACGTAACGCTAAAATCGAATGCACAAATGGATCAATACTATGAACACAATTAAATACATCCAAATCGGAATTATTCACTCACCTTTCAAAGAGCCGAAAGGAACACCTATTCAACCAATTGCTGCACAAGGTATTGATGGAACAGTGGAAGTATTTCAGAATTACATTGAAGGATTAGAAGGAGTTAAAGGTTTCTCCCATGTCATTTTAGTATATCACTTCCATTTGTCTAAAAAATCACAATTGAAAGTCATGCCTTTTATGGACGATCAAAAACATGGTGTTTTCTCAACAAGGGCTCCAAATAGACCTAATCAAATCGGTATCTCCGTAGTACGACTTACCGAAATTGAGGGCAATATTCTCCACGTTAAAGATCTGGACATTGTAGATGGGACTCCTCTTTTAGATATTAAACCATATGTTCCGGAATTTGATATCAGAGATGCTAAAAAAATTGGATGGCTTAAAAATAACATAAGCAAACTTCCAACATCTAAAGACGACGGCAGGTTTATAAAATGAAAGAAATGATAAGCTGGCTGCTATCCGGTGATGTTGCCATCCAGTACCAAACCCGCCGGGATTTGATAAAAGGCATGAAAAGTAGTAAGCGGAAACTGATAATTACAAGGGGCTTGTGACAATTCCTTAACTTACATAATTTTCCTTTTTTACTCTTTGCGCTCTTTGCGTGAAAATACCTCTGCGAACTCTGCGTGAAATTATTTATCCAAAGCTTGCAGTGCAAAGGTGTAGGCGCCTATGGCAGTTGCTGTGCTTGTTCCAAGCCGTGTAATTCCAACCCCGATCTTCTTTTCTGTTATATAATTAACTTTCATATCACTAAACGGCACTTGTATGAGCGTGCTCTGTTCCTGCAAAAATTCATCCAATTCCATGTCATCCAACAAATTAAAGACTTTCATTTCTAACCGGTCGACCTTTTCATTATCAAAAGAGTGGAATGCGGTATTCATTTCTTTGACGAGTACGGGCATAAAGAGTTTCCATGCACCGGAAAGTCCCCCGCCAATAACCATAAGCCCGT